>SWCD01012050.1_pt1 | contig 46290 bp, 32 predicted proteins | sample 4693011 | NCBI WGS metagenome assembly SWCD01 (sample SAMN10267278, study PRJNA491770) | bioreactor metagenome | isolation source: DHS bioreactor inoculated with marine | place: Japan: Omine Ridge, Nankai Trough
CCCCCAGTTATTGTATTATCTTAAGAACCATAAGGATGAAAACTTATATCTGGCCAAGGCGGAATATTACAGGCAAGGTTATGGTTTTGCATTTCCTTTAAACTCTACCCATGTTCAGGAAGTCAACAGATCTTTGCTCGAATTAGCCGAGGATCACGTGGTTGCGCGAACGATCGACTATTATTTGGGTGAGGATAAGTAAAACAATTTGTAAAAATCATTAACTTCCCCACATTTCCCTTTGGAATATGGATCCCATGAAACGAGCATTAATAAATTTTAAACGTGTGAAACAAAAAGCGTTTATTTTATTTATACTTCTTGGTCTTGTCGGACTGGTCTGGGCGATCCAGAACGGGGCGTTCGCAGGCGGGGGGGAGGACTACGTTGAACTGAAGGTGCCGGAGGTGGTGGACTATAACTTTGACATAAAGCCCATCCTGTCCGATCGTTGCTATAAATGCCATGGGCCGGATGCCAACAAAAGGGAGGCCGGATTGCGGATCGATGTGGAAGAGTCCGCCTTCTCGGAACTTCCCGAGAATCCCGGAAAATTCGCCATTGTCGCCGGGAGGCCCGACCAAAGCGAGCTGTACCGCCGGATCATGAGCGGGGATCCCGATCAGATGATGCCCCCTCCGGACTCCCAGCTGAGCTTGAGCCCCTATGAAAGGAAGTTGCTGAAGAAGTGGATAGATCAAGGGGGCAAGTTCGAAAAGCATTGGGCCTTTATCCCGCCCAAAAAGGCCGAACCGCCAAAAAACGGGTCCCAATGGGGACAGAACGAGATCGATGCCTTTGTGCTGGGGAAATTGGAGGACAATGGACTTGAACCCTCCCCCAAGGCCGACCATGCCACGTTGATCCGCAGGATCAGTTTGGATATTACCGGACTGCCCCCCACCCTTGAAATGGCAAGAAAGTTTGCCAAGGATTCCTCCGAGGCCGCCATCGGGAAGGTGATCGACGGGTTTTTGGCTTCCCCGGCCTACGGGGAGCGCATGACCCAGACCTGGCTCGATGTCGCCCGCTATGCCGATTCCCATGGCTATCAGGACGACAGTTACCGCAGTATGTGGCCCTGGCGGGACTGGGTGATCCATGCCTTTAACGAGAACATGCACTACGACCGGTTCCTCACCTGGCAACTGGCGGGGGACCTGCTCCCCGATGCCAACAAGGAAGGGATATTGGCCACCGGGTTCAACCGCAACCATCCCATAACCCAGGAGGGCGGGGTGATCCAGGAGGAATACCGTTTTTACTATGTGGTGGACAGGACCAATACCCTGGGCACGGGGATTTTGGGCATCACCCTGGAATGTGCCAAGTGCCATGACCACAAGTACGATCCCATCTCCCAAAGGAATTACTATGAAATGTATTCCTTTTTTAACAATGTGGACGAAAAAGGACTGCAGATGGATGCCGTGCAGGCGGCCAAAAAGAAATATTTTGCCGACGCCCCCTTCATCACCATTTCGGACGAGGATACCAAGGGAATCTTATCCTTTATCAATAAAAGGGAGGGCGACTCCGTAAAGGTCATGGTGATGGACGACGCTGAGCCAAGGGACGCCTTTGTATACAACCGGGGGAATTATGACGACCCGGGGGAAAAGGTAGTGCCCGGTACGCCCGAAGCGATCCTTCCCTTTTCGGACAAGCTCCCCAAGAACCGATTGGGCCTGGCCCAATGGATCACCGATAAAAAAAACCCCCTGACCGCACGGGTATTTGTCAACCGCACGTGGGCCATGCTCTTTGGCAGGGGCCTTGTGGAAACGGTAGGGGACTTTGGGGTCCAGGGCAGCCTGCCCACCCATCCTGAACTGTTGGATTGGTTGGCGGCGGATTTTATGGACCACGATTGGGACATCAAATACCTGTTGAAGAAGATCATGCTGTCCGCAACGTACCAACAAAGCTCGGAGCTTACCCCTGAGCTCAAGAAGGCCGACCCGGGGAACATCCTCCTGGCCAGGGCGCCCCGGTTCAGGATGAGCGGGGAGATGATCAGGGACTATATATTGGCCACCAGCGGTCTGCTGAACCGGGAACTGGGAGGGGCGAGCGTAAAGCCGTACCAGCCTGCCGGGCTTTGGGAAGAGACCAATGCCGGCGGGGGCCGGGGAATACTGACGGAATATGTGCCCGATACCGGGAAGGAGCTTTACCGCCGCTCCCTGTATACGTTTTGGAAACGGACCCTGCCACCGCCGAGCATGACCATTTTCGATGCGCCGACCCGGGATTTTTGCGAGGTAAGGCGGCAGAACACCAATACCCCCTTGCAGGCCTTGGCACTCCAGAACGATGAACAGCTCCTGGAGGCGGCCAGGGTGCTCGCACAGCAAACGGTAACGGAAAAATCCGGTGGATCGGCCCTGGTAAGCGACCTGTTCAAAAGAATTTTGATACGAAGCCCCAAGGATTCTGAGCTACAGCTCCTGGAGGACTATTACGAAAGTGCCCTGGCCGGATTCAATAAAGACGAGGGCAATGCCGAAAAGCTGCTGGAACAGGGCAGCTACAAAAGTGCCGGTACCGATCCCGCAAGAACGGCGGCCCTGATGCTTACTGCACAGGTGATATACAACCTGGACGAAACCATAACAAAGGAATAAAGAAAGCGCCATGGAGGAGAACAATAAGAATGACGAGAATCCGCTGAAGGTAAACCGGCGGCACTTTTTTGGACAATTGAGCGTAGGGATAGGGTCCTTGGCCCTGGGCTCCATGTTGATCCCCGACCTTTTCGAGCGGAGCGCCCTGGAATCGGGCGGACAACAATTGGGCATCCCCCATTTTGCGCCCAAGGCCAAGCGGATCATCTATCTTTTTCAGGCCGGGGCGCCCTCACAACTGGAATCCTTTGATTACAAACCTACCTTGGCCAAACGGATGGGCGAGGACCTTCCCGAATCCATCAGGAACGGACAGCGGCTTACCGGGATGACCGCCGGGCAGAAAAGCTTTCCTTTGATGCCCTCGGCGACAAAATTCTCCCAATACGGGGAGAGCGGGGCATGGGTCAGCGATTTTTTCCCCCATATCGCCAAGATCTCCGATGAGATCTGTATCGTGAGGAGCATGCACACGGAAGCCATCAACCACGATCCGGCCATCACGTTTTTCCAGACGGGGAGCCAACAATCGGGAAGGCCGAGCATGGGTTCCTGGATGAGCTATGGACTGGGCAGCGAAAACAAGAACCTGCCCTCCTTTGTGGTGCTTACCTCCCGTGGAAAGGGCAATAGCCAGGGGCTGTACTCCAAGTTATGGTCCAGTGGTTTTCTGGATTCCAAGCACCAAGGGGTGCTATTGCGCTCGGGCAAGGACCCGGTGCTGTACCTGAACGATCCCGAGGGGATCTCCCGCTCGGACAAACGGCATCTGCTAGATCACGTTTCATCCCTGAACAAGATCCATCACGTGGAGACGGGGGACGACGAGATAGAATCCCGCATCGCCCAATACGAAATGGCCTATAGGATGCAAATGTCCGTACCCGACGTGATGGACATTAAAAAGGAACCGGAATCCATTATCAAACTATACGGGGAGGATTGCCAGGTCCCGGGCACCTATGCCGCCAATTGCCTGCAGGCAAGACGGCTCGCGGAGAACGGGGTGCGGTTCATCCAACTGTACCACCAAGGTTGGGACCAGCACGGCAACCTGCCCAACGAGATGGCCGGGCAGGCCAAGGATGTCGACCAGGCCTCGGCCGCATTGATCCTCGATCTCAAACAACGGGGCATGCTGGAGGACACCTTGGTGATCTGGGGGGGCGAGTTCGGCCGGACCAATTACTGCCAGGGCAATTTCGATCCCAAAAACTACGGCCGCGACCACCATCCAAGGGCTTTCAGTATCTGGATGGCCGGTGGGGGGATCAAGCCCGGGATCACCTTTGGGGAAACGGACGAGTTCGGGTACAATATAGTGAACAACCCCGTGCATATCAATGATTTTCACGCCACCCTGCTGCACACCATGGGCATCGACCACGAACAATTGGTGTACAAGTACCAGGGCCGCCGTTTTAGGCTTACCGATGTGGCGGGCAATGTTGTAAACGATATCTTGACCTGATCCATGGCCAGACCCTCGATTTCCAAATACTACCGTTTGGCGGACTATCTTGTTTTCGGACTTACCGTATTCCTGGCCTTTTGCCTGCTGTTCGAATCCCATTTAAAACTACCTGCCTTGGTCGGGTGGTTGGGACATTGGCACCCCGTCCTGCTCCACTTTCCGATCGTGCTGCTGTTGATCGCGGTATTCCTTTCGTTTACCAAGGGCGGTGTGCCCCGGCCCTTGCTGTCCGTCGCGGTCCTGTTTACCTTGGTCACGGCGGTGACCGGTTTTTTGTTGGGATTGGAATCGGGGGACAAGGGCCAACTGCTCACCCGGCACCAGTGGCTGGGTAGCGGGCTGGCCCTTCTGGCGGTCGCCTGGTACTGGCTGGACGGCCTGGGCCTGGGAAGGCGGCCCTATACCCGGGCGTTGCAGGTCGTCCTGGCCGTGGCCGTCGGGCTTGCGGGGCACTATGGGGGGATGGTGACCCATGGGGAGGAGTTTTTGGCACTGCCGGGCCCAAGGGAAACCAAAAAAATCCCTGAGAACCCGTTGATCTATGGCGATATAGTTGCCCGCGTGCTCGACAATAGCTGTGTGTCCTGCCACAACCCGAACAAGCGAAAAGGGGAACTGGTCATGACCAGTTACAACGACCTGATGATGGGGGGCAAATCCAAGGGTACGGTCCTGCCTGGCGATGCGGGGAAGAGCGAACTGATAGTGCGGCTACACCTGCCCGCAACGGACGAGGACCACATGCCGCCGGAAAGTAAAAAACCGTTGTCGGACAGCGAGATCCAGATCTTGGAGCGATGGATCGCCCTGGGCGCATCGGATACCCTGAGATTAGACCGGTTGCCAAGCACCGAGCCGTTGGTGGCCCTGGTAAACGACATGAGGACGCCCGATCCCGTGCAGCAATGGGCCGATCTGCCCTTTGTGGCCGATAGCACCCTGGAAAACCTGGGCTCGGATTATCTGACCATAAAGAGGGTGGCCGGGAATTCCAACGCCCTGGCCATCAACATGTACATGCCCCCGGAATACGACCCGCAGCTGATCCTGGACCTAAAGCGCGTTTCGCCCAATATCGTGGAACTGGACCTGAGCGGCCTGCCCATAGGGGAAAGGGAAATGGGACTTGTGTCGCTCTGTAGCAACCTGGATCGGTTGGAGATCGACCAGACCCCGGTTACCGATTCGCAGTTGGCCCAATTAAAGGGGCTCTCCAAGCTCAGGTTGCTAAAGGTCTACGAAACGGGAATCGGGGACGGAAGCCTTCCCGTTCTCCAAGATCTGGCCAGCCTAAAAAAGCTCTATCTCTGGAGGACCGGGGTCACGCAAAACGGTCTGGCGGGCCTAAAGGCCAAAAGGCCGGCGCTTTTGGTGGACAATGGGGTCGATCCAAAACTGCAGGTGTTTTTTGAGCCAAAGGATTCAACTTCCACAAAGGAGTAATTCTGCTAGATTCCCTGCCTGCTATTGCTTGCCGAATATTAGCCCAAATAATTCCAAAATCTGGGTGTTCTAACCCTCCGTCATTCCGCGAAGAACGGAATGCCACCTCCCTTCGTCCGCCTGCGTACCGCTGAAGCTTTAGGAACCAAAAGATGTTATACTACTTCTTAAAATCCCCAGCGTTTACAACCGTCCATTCCTTATAAGGCTTAATGTACTTTTTGATGGCCTGGTTAACATCATCCACGGTTAGTTTTTTGGTCTTTTCTTCCAAGGATTTTTGGAAGTCCATCGTACGACCGTAGTAGAGGTTGTTATTGATCGTGCTGGCCAATTCATTATCCTTGGCACGGGATACGCTTTCTTCCTGAACCCATCCGTTGACCGCATTCTTTAGTTCCTCTTCCGTAATTCCGTCCTTGATAAATCGATCCAACTCTTCGGCGAAGTCCGTTTGTACCTTACCATAGTTGTCCGGGTTGTAGATGGCGTATAGGAACATACTGGAATTTTCATCCTCTTTTTCAGTACCCGCACTCAATTGGGCACCTACCCCGTAACTTACCCCGTCCTTTTGTCGCAAGCGATCTGCAAAGCGGGAATTTAGGAATCCACCTCCCAAAATGGTGGAAGCTATATTAAGGGCAGGGTAGTCCGGACTGTCCTGGCTCATTTTAACCCCGAGATTACCTAAAGTAAAAGCATTTTTCTTGTCTGGGGTCAAGATGTCCTCGTGTACGTCTTTATTGGGCACAAAGGGATCCGCCAACCGTTGGTAGGGTGATTTGCTCTGGAAGTCCTTAAAATCATTTTCCATTTGGGACTTTATCCCATCAGCCTGTAAAGTGCCGATTCCAACCAAAATAGATTTTCCCAGGCCATAGAATTCATTATAAAATGATTTGACATCCTTAATTGTGGCTGCCTTTATGGCATCAGCTTGTTCCTCAAGGGTCATGTCGTAGAGCGGGTGTCCCTTTGGGAAGTGGTTGTTGATAATCCTTAATCTATAGGATGCCAAATATTGGGGGTCCGTTTTATTGTTCTCTATGGAGGCCAACATGGCCGTTTTTATTTTTTCCAGTTCGGAGGGCTCAAAGGAAGGGTTTTTTAGCATATCCGCCATTAGGGACAGGGTTGGCATCAGGTTTTCCTTTGTAGAATTCACACTGGCATAGACATTGCCGTTTCGTGCGCCAAACGATACGGAGGATTTTAGCTTACTCAGTTCATCCTCGATCTGTTGTCTGGTTTTGGACTTGGTCCCTTTGTTTAGCATAGCCGCGGTCAAAGAGGGGAGCACTCCCATGTTGGTCAGGGACTTGGCATCCCCATTGCGGATACTGAAACTTATACTGGCCGTATTGCCCCGGTTATTTTTATCTATCAAACCATAGATGATCCCATTGGTCAATTTTCCCCTGTCCAATCTTTTTTCTATGGCATCGTATCCCACATCAAAAGCTTCCCCGGTACCCATGCCTTCCTTGCCTTTGTAATTGTCCACTAAACTAGCGAGACCTTCAGTATGCGGTATAAAGACCGTTTCAACAGGGGTTTTGGATGGATGAAACCTGCCAATGGTCCTGTTGGTCGTGATCAAATATTTTTGGGCAGCGGCGTTCACTTTGTCCAAGGTCATATTTTCTATACGGTCTCGGTGTATAAAGGCCAATCGCCAATCCCCGGCCCCTATAAATTCGCTCATATAGGTGCCTAAATAACCAGAGTTCCTAAAAAGCTGGTCAATTTGTTTTAGGATATTGGCCTTGGCCCTATCCAATTCATCTAGGGTCACCGGTTCGGATTTAAATCCGTTCAAGGTCTCCTTCAAGATTGCTTCAGCTTCATCAGCATTCTTTTCCGATGGGACCCTTACCTCAAAATACATAAATCCAGGCTCCTTGACGAAAGGAAAATCAGAGCCCACAGAAGAGGCTTTTTGGGTCTCCACCAAAGCTTTGTACAGTCTGCCGGAAGGTGCATCGGTCAAAACATTTTCTACGATAGACATGGCTGAATAATCCTCGGCCGATCCCGCTGGGGTATGGTAGAGCGCCGATACGAGCTGAAGGTCGCCGACCCGATTTACATTCACCCGTTTCTCACCATCTTGGGCGGGTTCCACGGTATAGGAATCGCTTAGAGGTTCACTGGGGTTTGTTATGTTCTCGAATTTTTTTTGAATCAGGTCCAAGGTTTTCTCGGGATCGAACTTTCCGGTTACCATAAGGACTGCATTATCGGGACGGTAGTACTTTTTATAAAAGGCCTTTAAATTGTCGATGGGGACCCTTTCAATATCGGAAAGGCTCCCAATGGTAGATTTTCCATAATTGTGCCAGAGATATGCGGCGTTGGTAACCTGTTCTTCCAACACGCCGGAAGGGTTGTTTTCACCCATCTCAAACTCGTTCCGAACAACACTGAACTCGGAGTCCAGATCTTTTTTTGCTATAAATGAATTTACCATTCGGTCCGCTTCCAGGTCCAGGGCCCAATCCAAGTTATCTTCCGTGGCGTTGAAGGTTTCATAATAGTTGGTCCGGTCATACCAGGTGGTACCATTGGGACGGGCACCGTGGGAACTCAATTCTTGTGGAATGTTCGGATGGCCGGGAGTGCCTTTAAAAGCCATATGCTCCAAAAGATGGGCCATACCCTTTTCCCCGTAGCCCTCGTTCCGAGAGCCTACCTTATAGGTAATGTTCACCGTAATGGTTTGGGAGGAGTTGTCCGGGAACAAAAGAACGGATAGGCCGTTATCCATTTTGTATTCGGTGATCCCCTCCACGGAGGTTACTTTTTTTAACTGGCCTTGTGCAAGATTAAAGGTGAATACTCCTGCTAACAGGAACAATACGACTTTGGTATACATAGGAAAGGAAATTTATTTTGAAACAAAGCTCTAAAATTAACGAATTAAGGAAACTTAAACCAGCTTAAGAAGTTTTTTGGCAAAAGTTTAATTTTAGGCCTGCTGTGCCTTGCAAGGCAATTAAAAGTATTGGATTACCCAACGGAAGGCCTAAGGGGGCGAAATTGATATCTTGTTGCAAGGATTAACATTTTTACCCGTAAATATTACAATTGTATGTGCTATATTTACCGTCCTGTACCAATTTAACTATAAAATGGTATTATTCTTTGATATCGGTGGGCCAATAAATTCTAAAGTGATTCTTGTCCTCAAGTTTTATTGAGCGTTCCCTATCTCCGAGATTTCTAATGTTTGTGTCAATGCCATTATTTTTTTCAATTTCTTCCAACATGTCCAACCTGGATTACACCTTTGAGGAAAAGGTTTTAGACACAATCTATATTGCTACCAACATCAAATCAGAAAAAATCCAAACCAAAATTCAACCATGAAGAATGTTTTTTTATTGCTAATGGGGATATGCATTATGTCCCTATTAAGTTGCGAGGTAAGTAACAAAAGGGAGGGTGAGCCAAAAGTACTGGTATTCTCGAAAACCGCAGGTTTTAAACATGCCTCTATCCCGGCAGGCCTTGCCGCCATTCAAAAATTAGGGCAGGAAAACGGCTTTAAGGTGGACACCACCAAGAACGCCGAACTTTTTAATGAAGACAACCTCAAACAATATTCTGCCGTTATTTTCCTCAACACTACGGGCAACGTTTTGGATTACAGGCAAGAGGCGGCCTTTGAAAGATATATCCAGGCCGGCGGGGGATTCGTCGGCGTACATGCAGCTACCGATACAGAATACGATTGGGGCTGGTACGGCAAACTCGTGGGGGCCTATTTTAACGGGCATCCCAAAATACAAGAGGCCAAGTTTATTGTAAAGGACCAGGATTTTCCAGCTACAAAATTCTTTACGGACAGCGTATGGCAACGCAGTGACGAATTGTACAATTTTAAGAAGATAAACCCCGATATCCATGTTTTGCTCACCATTGACGAGGGTTCCTACGAGGGCGGCACCAATGGGGACTTCCATCCCATGAGCTGGTACCACGAATACGATGGCGGGAGGGCCTTTTATACGGAACTTGGGCATACGGACGAAAGCTATACCGAAGATAATTACCTAAAGCACTTGCTCGGAGGAATCCAATACGCCATTGGAGATAACGAAAAACTGGACTATTCCAAGGCAACGACCCAGTTTCCACCAGATGAGGACAGGTTTACCAAGACTGTTTTATCGCACGGTCAGTTTTTTGAGCCAACCGAAATGACCATCCTTCCAAATTTGGATATTTTGGTCATCCAAAGAAGGGGAGAGATCGTCCTTTATGACCATAAGACCCAAAATCTCAAAGAAGTAGGTAAATTGGACGTGTATTGGAAAACACTGCATACCCCTGGCGTAAATGCCGAAGAGGGAATGTTAGGGCTGCAAAAAGATCCCAACTTCCAAACGAACCATTGGATCTATATTTATTACAGCCCTTCTGAAAAATCCGTGAACCGGCTTTCCAGATTTACCTTTAAGGATAATACCTTCGATAAAAGTTCCGAAAAAATAATTTTGGAAGTGGGATCGCAGCGCGAAATTTGTTGTCATACTGGCGGTTCCATCGCCTTCGGCCCGGATGGTTTGCTATATGTTTCCTCAGGGGATAATTCAACTCCATTTAACGAAAAGGGCGTAAAATATGTGAATAGCGGCTATGCCCCCTTAAACGATATTCCGGGCCATCAACAATACGATGCGAGAAGATCATCCGGGAATACAAATGACCTTCGAGGAAAGATATTGCGCATCAAGGTCAACGATGATGGCAGTTATGATATTCCCGAGGGCAACCTTTTCCCTAAAGGCACGGAAAAGACCCGTCCTGAAATATATACCATGGGTCACCGCAATCCTTACCGTATTTCAGTCGATCAGAAAAACGGCACTTTGTACTGGGGTGAAGTAGGGCCAGATGCCAGAGTGGATAGTCTCAATACCCGTGGCCCAAAGGGTTACGATGAGGTAAATCAAGCAATGAAGGCAGGCAATTATGGATGGCCGTTATTTATAGGAAACAACTATCCCTATGTGCAGTACGATTATGCTACGGGCGCAAGCGGGCAAGCCTTTGATCCGGAAAAACCTGTCAATGATTCCAGGAACAATACGGGTCTTACCCAGCTACCACCTACACACCCCGCATTTATTTGGTACCCCTATGATGCATCTCCCGACTTTCCGGAGGTAGGGACCGGGGGCAGGAATGCTATGGCCGGCCCGGTGTATTACAGTGATATGTATCCCAAGGAATCTGCGCTGCCAAGCTATTACGATGGCAAGCTCATTATCTATGAATGGATAAGGGGATGGATGAAGGCGGTAACCATGTTCCCTAATGGGGATTTTAACAAGATGGAGCCTTTTGCCCCGGGAATAATGCTGAACGCATTGATCGATATGGAGGTGGGCCCAGATGGTAAAATCTATCTTCTTGAATACGGAAGCGGATGGTTTAGCCAGAATTCCGATTCCGGATTGGCACGAATCGATTATAACAGTGGAAACCGACCACCATTAGTGGAGAACCTTCAAGTAGACAAGCAGTCGGGGGTACTTCCCTTAACTATTAATGCCACCATTGAAGCCCGTGATCGTGAAAATGACGCGATGACCTATGTGTGGGATTTTGGTGATGGCAAAACAGAGGAGACCAACACACCACAGGCTTCCCATACTTTTGAATCCATGGGTAATTACTTTGTGTCCGTTACGGTAAAGGATGACAAGAATGCCGAGGCCAAAAGTGGGGTAATAGAGGTTTATGCAGGTAATGAACGTCCTAAAGTGAGTATAGTTTTGGAAGGTAACCAATCCATTTATATGGTCGGACAGCCCATTAAATATGAAGTAAAGGTGACCGATAACCCGGAATCCGGCCCGATAGACCCCGCTAATATTTATGTGTCCGTAGATTATGCCGAGGGTGTGGATAAAGCTTCCTTGGCCATGGGACATCAAGAAGCCACTGCCAATATTGGTGGAAAGGCCCTTGTATTTTCCCAGGATTGCAAGACCTGCCACAAGGAAAATGAAAAGTCTATAGGACCGTCCTTCTTGGATGTGGCCAACAAGTATAAGGAAGACAGGAAGGCCCAAGATTATTTGAGGAAAAAGATCATGGAAGGGGGCAGTGGTGTTTGGGGAGATGTTTCTATGCCGGCCCACCCCGATTTATCACCAGAGGACTTGCAGCAAATTACACAATGGATCGTTTCTTTGGCAGAGGACAACCAAGTGGCGGTTAAGAAAACCTTACCTCCATCTGGAACGATTGTTCCCAAAAACGATAATCCCAACTCCTCTATGGTGATAACGGCAAGTTATACCGATAAGGGGGGTAACAACAGCAAACCCCTTACAGGGCGGGCAACAGCAGTATTGTCCAGCAGTACGATTTCAATGTCCGAAGATCTGAAGACAGATGGATTTTCCGCCATCAAGTTCAATGGGATAGAATTTTTGTTATTGCCCGCTACCAATGGCTGGTTTGCCTTGGATGGTATCGATTTGACAGGAGTCACAGCTATCGATATAAACGTGGGTTGGCAAGGGGAACTGCCCATAGGATTGGATTTTGGGATGCACTTGGACTCCCCCGATGGAAAATTGATAGGAAAAGGCGGTATGCCCACACCTCCCAGTTCCGATCAGCCGCAATCCTTTGGAAAGGCAACCTTAAAATTAACTCCGGTAACCGATGGCAAATTACACCAGGTTTATTTCACTTATGCCTCACAAGACCCCAAGGTCACCGCAAAAGTTAACGCCGTTGTAGCATCGGTACAGTTAAAAAAAGAATAGACGAATATTTTAAAATTAGAAAACCCCGAGAATTAATTTCCCGGGGTTTCTTTTTTGGAAGGATCATGCCTATTCAAACGGATGTTCCTTTAGTAGCTCCTCTGGGGAATAGAACCCGGTCTTGTCCTTGATCTGCTCACGGACCTTCTCCACTTTTTCGGCTGTGATCACCGAGGCTTTATTGCCAAAGCTATTCCTTACGTAAGTGAGTACGGCCGCGGTTTCCTTGGAAGTAAGCAATTTGCCAAACGGGGTCATCGGGACCTGGCCCGGATAGGTTTTCCCGTTAACTTCCAGCGGCCCCATAAGTCCGTTTGTAACGAGCTTTATAAGTCTTTCCTCGTTGCCCGTCACCCATTTTGATCCGGCGATCGGTGGAAACCCAGAAGATTCGAGTCCTTTTCCATCCTTTTGGTGACAGGTAGCACAATATCCGTCCCTTTCAAATATTTCTTTCCCGGAAACCAATTGGTCCAGTTCCTTACCCTTTAGATCGCTTTCTATGACTTTCTTAGGACCTTCACCGATTCTATGTCCGTTGAGATGTGCGAGAGCAGCCTCATAGGGTTTTTCCATCCATTTGTCCAGTCCTTTTTTGCCTGCCTCGGTTACAATGGGTATCCCGGTTTCCTTGTCTAGCCATGATGCGGCGACCAATGCCTCCAATCTTACCCTTGGGTTGTCATCCTTGGCGGCCTGCATCAAAAGATCCGCTTGATCGTCTATCTGATGTCCCGCATATCGGAGGACGCCCACGGCAGCGGCACGGGCCCTAAAATCTTTGGCCTGGAGTACTTGTTTCAGTAACTGCTCATCTACTTTGTTCACGCCCCAGGATACCCATAATGCCTCCAATAAATTGTGTTCATAATTGGGATCGTCCTTGTCCAACGCCGCTGCCCAGGTTTTTAATTTTGATAATACTTGGGCGGAATCCCTGCCACGCAGCTCCCTTTTCGTCCGATAGCGTGTCCGGTACTCGGGTAGCTTTAGGTTGTCCAACAGTTCATCGATACTCGCATCTACTATCTTTGCGGGCTTTACCAATGGTCTTGACGGATAGGTAATGCGATATATCCTTCCGTGAACGTGATCTCGAAGGGGGTCCCGGGCATTGTGCTGCATGTGCCCGATCAGTACATTGCTCCAATCGATAAGGTATAAAGAGCCGTCGGGCGCAAATTCCATGTCCACGGGCCTAAAATTCGCATCGCTGGAAAAAACAAGATCTTGTCTCCACCGACTTAGGTAGCCGGCCGTTTTTGGGTCATCGACCATGGTGTGCTCCTTGGTCCCCAGGAATCCAATGGTGTTATTGATAAGTACATCCCCCTGAATATTATCCGGGAAATGCCGACTGGAAACAAATTCGAGCCCAGACGTCGGCCGGACCCGTTGTTTATCCTCGATCAGGTTTTCGGGAAGGGGCGAGGCCTCCCCGTAACGGGGCTTGATGGTCCCTGGCATCATCCAGGTCATATCGGGCCCAGAGGTATGCTCAAAGAAGGGCTGGCCCCAGTCGTCGAAGGCTATTCCCCATGGATTGGGGATGGATAATTGGGCGGTCCGTTCCAGGTAATGCCTCTGGGGGCTATAACGATAAAACCCGCCATTGGTGCCTCGAACGGGACCATAAGCGGTCTCTACGTTCGTATGCAGGAAGACCCCTTCCCCCATATAAATGGCCCCGGAGGGATCGGCGGTAAATGCCCCTATGGCGTGATGGGTGTCATGGTCGTCAAAATCGTTCAGTAGTATCTCTGTTTTGTCCGCCTTGTCATCCCCGTCGGTATCCGTTAAGAGCGAGAGGGTGTTGCCCTGTGAAAGGTATACGCCTTCCGGTGCAAATTCGAAGCCAATGGGGCGGCTGAGGCCATCGGCGAAAATGGTCTGCTTGTCGGCCTTGTTGTCGCCGTCCGTATCCTCTAGGATAAGCAGTTTGTCATTCGGCTTTGGATCACCGGGCTTATAGTGGGGATAGCTGGGCATTACGGCTACCCATAATCGTCCCTTGTTGTCAAAGGAAAGTTGTACCGGATTGGCGAGATCGGGAAATTCCTCTTCCGTGGCAAACTGTTCGATCTTATAGCCCGGAGCTACCTTGATCTTATCCAGAGCCTCCTGTCCGTATAGATATTCCGGGGTTCCGTTCCCATCGCTCGGCGTATAATTGGTTTTGACGGGGGGCAATTTTCTAGTTTTCGCATCGGCCGCGGCCAGGTCCATTTTTTTGCCCTGAAGCGCTTCCCAGATGGCGGTATCCCGGATGGCGGTCATTTGGCGGATCTTTTCGATCTCAAACGGGTAATTGTCCGGTCCAAAGGGATCGTATCGCCTTCCATAAACGTGGACCCCGTTTGGCACCTTGAAATCGTCGTGCCAAAACCAGTTTTTTTCGTTCACCGCATCGTTCACCAATTGACGGTTCTTTTCTTCATTATTGTTGGTCTTCCCAAATATGTTGTCGGCCAACAACTTCGCAAATTTTTGATAGCCCTGGTCCGTCAGTTGAAATCCGTCTTGGGTCAGGTCGGTACTCTCTGTATCGTACCACTTTTTTGTTGGATCAAAGGCATCCACAAAGAGAACGCTGTCCTTGGCGGCCACCTCCCTCATCGCCTCGGTGTAGAGTTTAAGGTTCTTGTTTTCCTTTGTTCCGTCGGGCAGGTCCATCTTGGCGGACAGATCCTCAAAGGCAATGGGCGACACGAGTGCTAACTGAGGGGCGCTTGTCCCATTATATTTTTGGCTCTTGGTGTGTTCGATAAAGGCGTGCAGTTCGGCCTTGTAGTTTTCCAGATTATTTGGGCCGTCAAAGGATTTGTTATAACCGAAGAAGGCGATGATTATATCGGCCTTTAGGTTGTGCAGCCATTCGTCCTCGGTTGGGAAATGCCCTATACTGCCAGAAGGGGTGGAGAGCTCGCTGTTTTTGTAGAATTCTTCCGCCCCCGGGAAGGCCCATGGCGATTTTCTTGACGGGTGCGGCCGAAACCCCGGCGTGTTGCCAGCATCGCTCATATTCCTAATGTACAACGAGTCTTGCGGATACCGCAGCTGCATCTCGGTCTCAAAATGCCCGAAATTCATCATTCTAGATCCCAAATTATTTCCGATCATCACAATATGAGAGTTCTTGCTTACTGTTAAGGTATTGTCCTCTTGTTTGGTACAACTGTAGAAAACTAAGGTCGTGAATAGCAGCATATATGCTTTTCGGAGGGCAACTTTTTTCATAAAGCTCATAATTTTTGGTTCTTGACGAATTATTCTATATATATAAATTTAAGTGTCCGGGCACTAGTTTTTTATAATTGGCAAAGGGCGGTTGTCGAATTTCATGGAGGTAGCCCTATTCAAAATTTACGTGGATGCCTTCCTTAAAGGAACGTTCGCAAGCCTCTATAATTCGCTGGCAGGTAATGGCATCTTCCAGGCTGGATAGGGGCTCCTCCCCTTCGCGCAGCACATTGTCGATAAAATGCGTTGCCGTATTTTTGATGGATTCCGGATAACAATAATACGTCTGGGAATGGGGCCCATTTCTTTCGTTGATTACCCAATCGCGATAACTGTAACGGGTACTGCCCTTGGTGCCCAACACTTTTATGATACAGGTCCAAGGGTCTCCGGCTTGGTCGTCATTCGCAAAGCTTGCACTTAAATGGCTTAGCGTTCCGTTCTGCATTTGTATGTTGGCCATGGCCACATTCTCCTGTGGGGCCAAGGTGGGATCTACCGTATGCTTTAGACAGGAAATGGTTTTTGGCCTCCCGGCCAGATAAAGCATCGTATAGCTATGGTGCGTCAAGATCTGATGGATTACGCCTGGGTAGCGTGCCCGGATATCATCGGCATGATGGATGTTGTACATCATGTAAAATTGGCTGATATCGCCCAGTTTACCGCTTTGGATCATCGTTTTTGCCCGCTTGATCCCCGCTTCGTAAATATAGTTGTGGACGGGCATGCATTTCACGTTCGCTTTGTTAACGGCCCGTTTCATTCGCTCCAATTCCTCAATATTGGAACCAGCTGGTTTTTCAACTAAAATATGTTTCCCGGCCTCGGCCGCTAAAAGGGTGTATTCACAATGCGTTTCCACATTGGTCAAGATAAAGACGGCGTCAATTTCTTCGTTTTGTAGCAGGTCATTAACTGAGGAAAAGGTCTTGCAGCCAAATTTCTCCGCCTTGGCCGCTCCTTTTTCAAAAGTGCGGTTCCAAAGTCCGATGAGTTTCGCTCCGGGCAAACTGTTGATGGCCTCCGCATGCAGGTCGGCTATATCCCCGGCACCTATAAATCCTATTCCTATGGTTTTCATGATTCTGCTTTTGAGTATTCCAAAGTCCCCTTTTCCGCCATTTTTTTAAATTCTACCAAAGATTTGCGTACTCCATCCTCGATCGTGGTCAACGGAAGGTCTTTAAATGTACGGGCTATTTTTTCATGGCTGAGGTCGGATACAAATAGGTTGAGCGGGGCACCTTGTGCGATGGACAATTTTGCAAACTCCCCAAGCCCTAGATCTTGGGCCTGTTTTTGCACTATACCCAAAAATTCTTCAATTGCGATGGTCTTGCCCTTAATATTGAAAGCGCCGAACCCCTCGTACGGTTGTAAGGCGCATGCGGCAAAATGGGCACCGACGTCCTCAACAAAATGATAATTTTCACGGCCCTGATACGGCATTTCAAATGGGATAGCATTGCCTTCCACGGAACCCATGGCAATTGCCTTTAGCGCATTTGTGGGAGCAGAAGTTTTTCCTTTGTCCCTGCCCTTGCCATAAGTGGTATTGATGCGAAGGCACACCGTAGGCACCTTGGTATTGTCATAAAATAGACGGGCCAGATGTTCCCCTCCCAGTTTCCAGATGCCGTAATGGTTGGGAGGTGCCAATTGGGCATCTTCCGTGATGCCCGGGTTAGGGTACATGGCCCTCATTCCGTACACGGCGGCAGAACTGGCAAATACAAAGCGTTGAAGGTTGGGCAGCTTCTCGGCAATATCGAAGAGTGCCATGGTACCTCCTGTATTGATCTCCATGCCCTGAATGTGATATTTGGAGCAGTCGGGGCTTTGGTAGGCGCCCAAGTGAATAATATGGGTCGGATCCACCTTGGTAACCACCTCTTCCATGGCTCTGTAATCGGCTACATCCAACTTCACAAATTCAATACGGGGATCAAGATCCTCGCCCAACCATAACTTTAACGGTGCCGTATTGTTCGATCGCGTGGCGATTACAATTTTCCCAACTTCATCGGATTGCAATAATTTGTAAATAGTGACCGAACCGATACAGCCTGTACCTCCTGTAATAAATATGGTGTGCATGTTTTTTTAGACGTTAGATGTTAGACTATAGACGTTAGATTTTAGATGTTGGCGGGCAGTCATTTTATTTAAATTGATTTTGGTTCTATTATGATTTGTGGGAAATAAGATTATAGAGTTCAGAAGATGGATTCATAACTCATTACTACTAAAAATTTGATTTGACGGATCCTCCCCTTTTTTCAAGGGGAGGTGCCACAGGCGGAGGGGTAACCAAGCAACTAATTTTATTAATATTATTTTTTATCTCAAATCCCATGTCTAACATCTAATATCTATTTTCAATTCATTTTCACGACCGCCTTCATGTTGTTGGCTTTTATAGAATCCTCAAAAGCTTTGTTGATATCCTTAAAATCGTAATAATCGGTATAATGTTCGGAAGGGAAGATGCCGGTTACCATCAGTTTTTGGGCCGACATGTAATCCGCCCTGCAAGATCCCATGGAACCCCTCATGTTCAGGGAGGTACGGGTAAGGTGGGTGGCATTGATCTGCACATCCGTGCCATAGGTGGCAATAACACAGATATCCCCTTCCGGTCTTACTACCCCGATCGCTTCGGTAAGAACCTGTGGTACCCCCGAACATTCTATGAGCAGATCAATCTTTCCGTGGGAACCAAAGGGAATTCCGTTTCCATCGCTAATGCCATGCTGCAATTGTGTGGTCAGGGAGTTTTCGGGTGAAACCTCTATGGTAATGAAACCCCTGTCCCTAGCCCTTTTTAAGCGGATGTCCCGATCATGGGCAACCCCGGTAACGGCAACCCTGGCACCGGATGCACGGGCAACTTCGGCGGACATCATTCCTATGATCCCGCAACCCGTAACGACTACATCCTGCCCTGGTTTAATATTGCATTTGTTATATAGGGCATTGGTGATAATGGATAAAGGCTCGACCAACGCCCCTTGGGCGGGGGTAAGCCCTTTCATCAAGGGAACTACCCGGTCCGACTCCAATACTACCTGTTGTCCAAATCCCCCGTTTCTATGAAAGCCGATTATTTCCTTTTTGGGGCATAGGTTCCATTTGGCCACGCTACAGGCAGGACAATCCTCTTCCTGGCAGCCCAACATGGCCAAGGGCGTAAAAATATCCCCGACTTTAAGGTCGCCATGGTCGCCCGGGCCCAATTCCAGCACCTCGGCACTAAATTCGTGCCCAATGACCCGTGGACGTTGTACCCAATCAAAATTGGCCTTGCCTATTGTTGCGCTATTGTCCGATCCGCAAATTCCGGTATAAAGCGTTTTCGCTAAAATTTCCCCTTCCTTTAAAGGAGGGATCTCCATGTCTACCACCGCCGAATTGCTCAATACCGACACAGCTGTATTTGGATAGATCTTTTCATTGGATTGAAGGCAAAATCCTTTTATTGGTTTGTTCATTTTGTTTTATTGGTTGATAGTTGATTGTTGTTGGTTTATGGAAAGCTCAGCACAACGTAATTAACTTTTGTTTTATTTTTTGATCCCTGTTTCTTTTTGTAATTCTTAGGCTTTCTTTTTGGTTAACTGCCGACTGCTACTGCCAACTGGTTACTACTATTGCCAACTGCTTACCAAGTCACTCCAGTGTCCTTCCAACTTCTTGTTCTTGCGGAGTCCAAGACGGCCTCACAAACCTTTTGAGTCTCTTGGGCTTCCTTAAAGGTAGGGGAACAGATCGTATTGTCCTCGATACTTTTTAGGAAATCGGCCACTTGATGTACAAAGGTGTGCTCATAACCAATGGACAATCCCGGTACCCACCACTTGTCCATATAGGGCTGATCCCCATCGGTTACGTGTATGGACCGCCATCCGCGTATTATGGACTCGTCCCTATGATCAAAATATTCCAAGCGGTGAAGGTCGTGCAGGTCCCATCTGATCGAGGCGTGCTCCCCGTTGATCTCAAAGGTGTTCAGGGCCTTGTGCCCACGGGCGTAACGGGTAGATTCAAAAACGCCCAACGAACCGTTGTCGAAGTGGCAATGGAAGATACAGGCATCATCGATATACACCTTTTGTTTTTTTCCGGTCCCCGTGTGTACCCTTTCCTTGATAAAGGTTTCGGTTACCGCGGAAACATCCTTGATGCCCCCGTTGAGCCACATGGCAGTATCTATACAATGGGCCAGGAGATCCCCGGTAACCCCGGAGCCGGCGGCATCGTTGTCCAATCGCCATAATCCTTCCCCACCTTGGGGCAGTTCCGGGCTAATGGTCCAATCCTGTAAGAAATTGGCACGGTAGTGGAATATTTTCCCCAGCTTACCCGCATCGATCAATTGTTTGGCCAGGGTAACCGCGGGCACCCTTCTATAATTGTACCATACCGTGTTCCTTACGCCTGCCTTTTCAACGGCATCGACCATCGGTTGGGCTTCCGCAACCGTTCTCGCGAGCGGTTTTTCGCAGAGCACCATTTTACCAGCTTTGGCCGCTGCGATGGCAATTTCAGCGTGCATGTTGTTCGGGGTACAGATATCTATTGCATCGATGTCCTCACGGGCAATAAGTGCTTTCCAATCGGTTTCAATGGACTGATAGCCCCATTGATCGGCGAATGCCTTAACGCGTTCTTGGTTACGTGCACATACGGCTTTTAGAACGGGAACATATTCCAGCTCCGGGAAAAAATTAGGGACCCGGAGATAGGCGTTGGAATGGGTCCTGCCCATAAATCCATATCCCACCAATCCGATTCTAAGTTCTTTTTTGTTTGACATTATATTAAAGTTATTGATTTTTATATGAAACGTTTTTAGAATAATTCGCCCCCTAAACATCCCCATTAATCCCCCATCAAAGGGGAATTCCTTTCATGGAACTTTGTGAATCAATCTGGTCCCCAAAAAGCGACAAACCTACCGCTAGCTTTTAAAGGATAACTTCGTATTTCGTACCTCGTACCTTTTTATACGGTAACAACAGGGCCCTGCCAACTGCAACCGTCTACTGCCTACTTGGAAGTTACTCCGCTTCGTACCAACCGTGTTTCTGGCGGACCTTGATCATTACGGCCAAAATATCGTCCCACGTTTTTGGTTGCATCATTACCGCGTTTGGGAACATACAACCGTCCCAGCAGATATGCCTCAGTTTTTTGGTGAGGTTTCCGTTTTCGTCCCGCAACCAATGTCCGGCATCCACCGCAATATCCAATTTTCCGTTGGGATCATTGGCTTGGCAATGTCTTCCCGTCTTTTCGTGGGACCCCGATCCGAACACCGTACCATCGTTTTGGGCCACATGAAAATCAATGGTCCAAGGCCGCAGGGCAGCGGTTACCATTTTGAGTCCCTCGGTCAAGGTTGCCCGATCGTTCCAATCGAAATCCTGGGGCAATATCCGTTCGTCCTCTTTGTTGTAGCCCAAGAGATATAATAAGGTATGTGCCATATCGGCTTGAAACCCAATGTTTGGCCGGTCTACGGCTTCCAAGGTATGCACCATGGTTTTCCAGCCGTGCATTCCGCCCCAACAAATTTCTCCTTCGGCAGCAAGGAATTCCCCATAATCCGCCGCAACATCACACGCTTCCCGAAACGTTTGGGCAATCAATTTTGAGTTGCCCACGGGATCTGCGTCCCAGCTTACAGGATCAACGGACGAGTCGATACGGATTACACCATTTGGGCGTATGCCCAGGTCGCGCAGTTTTTTTCCGATCTTACAGGCTTTGCGTACCTGTGTAACAAATTGTTTGCGTTCCGTGGCCGTTCCCATAGCGGACCCACCACCTGTTCCGGCCCACACGGGGGCAACCAAGCTTCCTATCTCCAGATTTTTGGATCGGGCCTTGTCCGCCATTTTTTTTATGCCGTCATCGTTGGAATCGATATCCAAATGGGGATCAGCGGCAAAAAGGTCGAATCCGTCAAATTTAACTCCGTTTACCTCCGCATTGGCGGTCAGCTCGATCATGGTGTCGATGGATATAGGTGGCTCCGAATCTAGTCCTTTTCCTACCACGCCGGGCCACGAAGCGTTGTGGAGTTTGGGATAATTGTTCTCTTGCATTCTTTATAGGGTTTATCTTTTTCTTTTAATTCTTATTGTAGCGCGATGTCGTTTTTGCAAAACCATGGTAAATTAAGTATTTTGATAAGATTCTACAAACTTAATATGTATATCCCGCTCGGGGTTTCCAACAAAGTTTAAATAAAACATTCCAGGCGAAAAATCATCCCATAAATTGAATCCAAGAGTGCAAAACAAACGGCTGTTAATCAGTAATTTGTTGATGCTGTTCTAAAAAAATTATGAATATCTTAAAAAAAGCAGTAAACTTACAAGTCGATAACATATAGACCAACTATCGATAATCGTTAAGAATCTAATCTAAATTAAAAACTAATTAACCAATGAAAACTATTGACAACCAAGTTGGTGTAAATGCCAACAGACTTTTTTACGGTAGTTGCTTTGCCTTGATTACTACCGCTCTCTCGTTTAGTATAAGAGCTGGAATATTGCCTCAATTGGGAGAAGAACTGAGCCTGTCGGCAGAGCAGCTGGGCTTTATCAATTCCATGTGGTTTTTGGGCTTTCCCATATCAATGGTCATCGGCGGATTGATATATCATAAGGTAGGGGGAAAAGCGATCATGCAATTTGCTTTTTTTGCCCATGCTGTGGGAATTATTTTGACAATTTATGCGGGCAGTTATGTCGGATTGCTGATTTCGACCTTGCTTATCGGACTAGGTAACGGCTGTACTGAGGCGGCTTGTAACCCCATGATCGCCGATGCTTATCAAGGAACAAGAATGAGTAAAATGTTGAATCGATTCCATATGTGGTTTCCAGGAGGTATCGTAGTTGGAAGCCTGGTGTCCAAGTTTATGACAGATCATGGAATGAGCTGGCAATCCCAAATATGGGTTATCATTATTCCTGCTTTAATCTATGCCTATTTATTTTTTGGCCAGCCATGGCCAAAGGCAAAAGTTCAGGAAGGCGCTACGCTTAAAGGCAATTTAAAAGCCATGTTTTCCCCATTGTTTTTGTTTATGGTCGTATGTATGTCATTAACCGCGGCATCAGAATTTATACCACAGCAGTGGACGAGCATTATTTTGTCCAAAAGTGGGGCCCAGCCCATGTTAATTCTAGCGTTGGTGACCGGTATTATGGCTGTTGCCCGTTATTTTGGTGGAGAAATGGTCGCAAAATTTGACCAAACTGGAGTCCTTCTGGGGTCCGCGATTTTAGCAGCGATTGGAATCTATTTGTTCAGTACGCAAACGGGATCAATGGCCTACGTGGCGGCTATCGTTTTTGCTTTGGGAGTCGCATATTTTTGGCCTAATATGATTGGTTTTATTGCCGATAAGATTCCGAAAAGTGGTGCCTTGGGTATGTCTATACTTGGTGCAGTGGGAATGTTTTCTCAAACCATTTTTCAACCTATTACGGGTCATTGGATTGATGAGAATATGGCAGCAGCAGCCGAAATGGGTCTTACCGGGGATGAATTGGAGCTTGTGGCGGGTCAAGAAACGATGCGCTCCATTACTATATTTCCAATCTTGTTGATTGTGCTGTTTACGATTCTATGGTTCTGGGTAAAGAAACGAAAAGCAAATTCCGCAGCCGAGGCACTTAGCGGTAAACCGGCTACGGAGCTTTAATGTATGGGATTCCCGCCTTCGCGGGAATTATAAAAGTGGTTATATATGAAAATTGGAATGAACATGCTCCTCTGGACCAACCATGTCACTGAGGAGCATTATCACATCATAGACCGACTCAAAACAACGGGATACGACGGTATCGAATTGTTTCTTGGGGAAGGCAACGAAAGACATTACGCCAAATTGGGCAACCATTTCTCCGATATTAAGATGGGGGTAACCGCAGTTGCCGCTCTGGCACCGGAAGAGAACATCGCCAGCCCAGATTTAAAGTTTCGTAATGCTGGACTGGACAAATTAAAGTGGTCCATCGATATGGCAGCGGCGGCCAATGTTGAGGTTATATGCGGACCTTTCCATTCCACCTTCGCCTACTTTACAAGACAGCCCCCAACTTTGCAGGAAAAGCGGTGGAGTAACGAGATGCTGCGGCAGGCTGCGGAATATGCACAAAAAGTCAACATTATCCTTGCCCCAGAGGCGGTCAATCGGTTCGAATGTTACCTTTATAATACTATGGCCGATTTGGGTGCTATGGTAAAAGAAGTGAATCACCCTAATTTGGGGGCCATGTTCGACACCCACCACGCCAATATCGAGGAGAAAAGTCAGGTCGGGGCTATTAAAACGATCGCTCCCTATTTAAGGCATGTGCACATTAGCGAGAACGATCGGGGAACACCGGGCCGGGGGCAGGTGAACTGGACCGATGCCTTTTCCGCATTAAAGGAAATACAATACGACGGCTGGCTGACCATTGAGGCCTTTAGCACCATTATTCCCGAGTTTGCCAATGCCATCAACGTTTGGCGTGATTACTCCCCATCCGAAGAAATATATACCGAAGGCCTGAAATTGATAAAAGAGGGAATGGGCCTTAAATGAAGTACGAAGTTAAGGGTACGGGGTGCGAGGATATCTTAAAGTTATGAGTCTAGAGTTATGGGTTCAGAGTGTGGTGGCCTGAAATCGAAGTTGGAAATTTAGGCTTAAGAAACGAAATCAGCTTTGAATCTGAGGTTGAACGTAGCCAAAACCAGAAAGGGATTTTCGGCTATAAATGGCTTGGAGATCTGTAAATAGATTCATCTATAATTCACTAAAAATGTGATTTAATGGGTCCTCCCCTTTTTGCAAGGGGAGGTGCCGAAGGAAGAGTTACTTAGGGAGTTATTGAATTTTGAAAATATTACAAACGAGCCAAAAGGATAATTTTACAACCAACTATTGACCTTTAAGTTGCTTATCCAATGTTCACATTAATCCAAAATATGAAAAAGATAATCCGTTGTGTTTTAATAAGCCTGGTGTTGGTGGCCTGTGGGCAAAAAAAAGAGACCAAAGAGAAGGCGGTCGAAATGGCCCAAACTACCGATACGACCAAACAGTGGCTAACTTTCGAGGGTGCCGATAAAAATGCCAAACACATCGTATTGATTTCCGGGGACGAAGAATATCGCTCGGAGGAGGCGTTGCCCCAGTTGGCCAAGATTTTATCTAAACGACATGGTTTTAATTGTACGGTATTGTTTGCCCAAGATCCGGAGAAGCCAGGTATTGTAAACCCCGATTATCTTAAGAACATACCAGGGCTGGAAGCCTTGACCTCGGCAGATATGATGATCATCTTTACCAGGTTCCGCGCGTTGCCCGATGATCAGATGCAATTTATAGACGATTATCTCAAAGCGGGCAAACCCGTTATGGGTATCCGCACCGCTACCCATGCCTTTAATTTTGACAAGGATTCGGTCTCCAATTTTGTACATTACGGTAATTACTATAATGGCGATAAAACGGAATGGGAAGGTGGTTTTGGCCGTTTAATATTGGGCGAGAAATGGATAGCCCACCACGGCCAGCACAAACAGCAAAGTACACGGGGAATTATTGCCAAAGGGGCCGAACCTACCGGAGTTGCGCACGGTCTTGCCGATGGCGATGTATGGGGGGCCAGCGACGTTTATGAGGTGCGATTGCCACTCCCAGGGGATGCCCAACCCATTGTTTTGGGCGAAGTGATGAACAGGAAAGGGGAGTATGACGAAAACGATATTTTCTACGGAATGAAACCTTCGGATAGCGATGCGGCAACAACCAACAAGGAGGGGATAAATGTAAACGACCCCATGATGCCCATCGCCTGGATAAAAAGCTACCAAATCCCCGGGGGCGAAAAGGGCAGGGCGTTTGCCTCTACCATCGGGGCAGCAAACGACATGCTGATCGAAGGTACGCGCAGACTACTGGTGAACGGGGTGTTCTGGGCCATGGATTTGGAAGTGCCCGAGAAGACGGATGTGCGTTTGGTGGGCGACTATCATCCTACAAAATTTGAGTTTAGGGACGAGGCATATTGGATCCAAAAGCAGGTAAGGGTAGGAAGCTTCGAATAAAAGTCCGATATTATGGGGAGCTTGAAATTTAGGGTATTTACGGGTTGTTTTTTAATGCTGATCGGTTGTGCCGACAGCAATAAGAAACCGGATGATGATAATAGGAACCCTAACGTTGTATTTATATTGGTAGATGACCTAGGTCTGGTAGACCTTGGTTTTACAGGTAGTAAATATTACGAAACGCCCCATATAGACCAATTGGCCCGAGAGGGAATGATCTTTACCCAGGGCTATGCCGCCAGCAGGGTCTGCAGCCCTTCCAGGGCAAGTATAATGACAGGTAAATTTACGGCAAGACACGGTATAACGGATTGGATCGGGGCAAAATCCGGTACGGATTGGCGTTCCCTGAACAGGCATGACAAACTGCTGCCGGCAGAATATGTGCATCAACTGCCCAAAGCCGATATTACATTGGCGGAAGCGATGAAAGCCGCTGGTTATAAAACCTTTTTTGCAGGTAAATGGCATCTAGGGGATAAGGGATCCTATCCCGAAGACCACGGTTTTGATATCAATAAAGGGGGATGGGAGGTCGGCAGCCCAATTGGAGGCTATTTTTCACCTTGGAAGAATCCCAGCTTGCCCAACAAAGAGCCGGGCGAGAACCTCTCCATGCGCCTGGCCAAGGAAACATCGAACTTTATAAAAGAAAATAAGGATTCCACCTTTTTTGCATTTTTATCCTTTTATGCGGTACATGGCGCAATTGAAACCACCGATCAAAAGTGGAAAAAATATAGGGATAAAGCCGAAGAACAAGGTATAGCCAACACAGGTTTTAAGATGGAGCGGGTATTGCCCATCCGTACGGTGCAGGACAACCCGGTTTATGCGGGATTGGTGGAAAGCATGGACGATGCGGTAGGCTTGGTTCTGGAAACCTTAAAATCCCAAGGCCTGGAGAACAATACCATTGTAATTTTCACGTCGGACAATGGAGGGGTAGCCTCTGGGGATTCTTTTTCAACTTCGAACTTGCCGTTAAGGGGTGGGAAGGGGTATCAGTGGGAAGGCGGCATTCGGGAACCTTTTGTTATCAAGGTGCCTTGGCTACCCAACGGGGGATCAACAAATGGGACACCTGTAACCGGAACGGATTTTTATCCTACAATTTTGGATTTGGCCGGTGTGGAACTTAGACCCGAACAACATAGGGACGGGGTGAGCCTTAAACCAATCTTGGAAGGCCATAAAATTGCGGACAGGCCTCTGTATTGGCACTATCCACATTACGGAAATCAAGGAGGTGAACCCTCCTCAATAATACAGGAGAACGGTTGGAAGCTTATCCATTATTGGGAAGATGGAAGGGATGAACTGTACAATCTGGCATCGGACGGATCTGAACAAACAGATCTAGCCAAGTCGATGCCCCAAATTACAAGGGAATTAAGATATAAATTGGATGTTTGGTTGTCTGGGATGAATGCCAAACTTCCCGTTCCAGACCCCGAATACGATTCCAATTTATCAGAAAAAAGGCATGAAAATATAGTAAAGGAGTTGCTTCCGAAAAAGGAGGAAGAACGTTTACAATTGTTGTCGGCCGATTACAGTCCCAATGCGGATTGGTGGGGCAGTAAGGTGACCAAGGACTAATTCTATAAAACAAATACCAAGCAAAAGGCCGTTCCCTAGGGAACGGCCTTTTGCTTGGTAAAATGCTAAGGGTTATACCCTTGGCAGATCCCCATCGCCCTTCAAGGGCAAGTGTGATGATCCCATTAAATACTTATCTATATGATGTGCTGCCTCCCGGCCTTCAGAGATTGCCCAAACGATTAGGGATTGCCCCCTGCGCTGGTCTCCTGCAACAAAAACTCCGGGCACGTTGGTCATATAGTTCTTGGGCGTTGCCTTGATGTTGGTTCTTGGATCTACTTCCAGTCCCAATTGTTCGGCCACGGTCATTTCTGAACCGGTAAAACCTAGTGCCAACAGAGCTAGTTCGCACTTCCATTCCTTTTCGGTACCTGGAAGCTCTTTTAAAATGGGACGTTTGCCAGGTTCGGTGATCCATTCCACTTCGGCGGTCACCAACCCTGTTAAGTTGCCGTCCTTATCGCCTACAAACCGCTTGGTGGAAATACTGAAGAAACGTTCTGCTCCCTCCTTGTGGGAAGAACTTGTCCTTAATCTCATGGGCCAAAACGGCCAAGGTTGGTCGCTGGGCCGGTCTAACGAAGGCTTCCCTAAAATTTCAAAGTTGGAGACGGATTTAGCACCATGTCGAAAAGAGGTGCCTATACAATCCGAGCCCGTATCCCCGCCCCCGATGACAACAACGTCCTTGTCCGTGGCCAATATTTCGTCCCCGGTGAATTTTAGGCCATCTACACGCCTATTGTTCTGGGAAAGGAAATCCATGGCTTGTTCCACTCCTTTAAGGTCGGCGCCCTCAATGGGCAAATTTCTCCGAACGGTGGCCCCACCACATAATACGATGGCATCGAACTCTTTTTTTAGTTCGTCCGTTTTAATATCTACGCCTACATTAATTCCGTTTTTAAAGACGATACCTTCCTCCTCCAAAAGACTCACACGTCTGTCGATGATTTTCTTTTCCATCTTAAAATCTGGAATCCCGTAACGCAATAGACCGCCTGGTTTTTCGTCCCTTTCAAAAACGGTAACCCAATGTCCGGCCCTGTTCAATTGTTGTGCCGCGGCAAGTCCCGCTGGCCCAGATCCTATTACGGCCACCTTCTTCCCAGTTCTCACCTCGGGTGGTTCCGGTTTTATCCAACCGTTTTTAAAGGCGGTTTCCACGATGTTCTTTTCAATGTTCTCAATGGACACTGGATCTTCGTTTATGCCTAGGACACATGCTTCCTCACAGGGAGCGGGACACAATCTTCCCGTAAACTCCGGGTAATTGTTGGTAGACAACAGTATTTTGGCCGCTTTTTCCCATTTTCCACGATACACTGCATCATTAAAGTCGGGTATAAGATTGCCCAGCGGACAACCGCTATGACAAAATGGAACACCACAATCCATACAGCGGGCACCCTGTTCCTGCAGTTCCTTTTCTTTTAATGGAATAGTAAATTCCTTATAATTTTTAACGCGCTCCTCTACGGGAGCGTATGCTTCTACTTTTCTATCGAATTCTAAAAATCCGGTGATCTTTCCCATAATAAAGATTAATTATGCCGTTCCCAAATAGGTGGGAATCTTGGCATGGTGATTGTCAATTTGATCTAGTGTCCGAACTGGAAAGTGCGATAACGTGGTTTGCAAGGCCCGGCCGAACGCCATCCCGACAGTATCATTCTGTCGGAGAACTGGCAGTTTTTTAAAACCGACAATCTTACTAGTGTAAATGTCTGTTTTAAAAATGGGCCTAACGCAGTTATCGGACTCTAAAGACACTAAATCGTTTCTAATTTTTCCTTTTCCAACCGAATCAAAGCCTGCTTGTATTCCTCAGGGAATATTTTGACGAACTTGGGCAAAGATTCTTCCCAATGCTCCAAAATACGCTGGGCAAGTGGACTTAGGGTTGCATTGTAATGATTTTCTATGAGTTCGCGTAATTCGGCGATATCATTGTCCTCGTCCACGGGTAAAAGGTTGAGGTCCTCAATGTTGCATTTTTTTGCAAATGTGTTTTTCTCATCAAAGATAAAGGCAATGCCACCGCTCATTCCTGCACCAAAGTTTCGTCCAACCTCGCCAAGGATTACGGCAACGCCACCTGTCATATACTCACATCCGTGGTCGCCAATTCCCTCCACAACCGCTTTGGCTCCTGAATTTCTAACACAGAATCTTTCCCCTGCCTTCCCGTTTATATAGGCTTCGCCGGAAGTGGCCCCGTAAAGGGTCACGTTTCCGGTGATAACATTGTCTTCGGGCTTAAGGGTAGATTTGTAAGGCACCTTGATGATCAATTTGGCACCAGAAAGTCCCTTGCCCAGATAATCATTGGTATTTCCGTTGACCACCATAGTGAGACCTTTGGTGGCAAAAGCCCCAAAACTCTGTCCGGCGGATCCTGTAAAATTGAGTTTCAATGTATTGTCAGGCAGTCCTTCAGCTCCGTAAATTTTGGAGATTTCATTGCTGATAATGGCGCCCACAGCCCTATCCGTATTGTGGATCGGGGAATCAATGGTCAATTTCTCCTTTCTAAAAAGGGAAGGATGTGCCTTTTCAATAATTTCAAATTCAATGGATTTATCTACATCGTGAACTTGCTTTTGGGTATTGTAAAATTTAGTGCCAGCCGGAACATCTACCTGGTACAAAATAGGTGTAAGGTCTATACCTCCGGCCTTAAAATGTGAAATAGCCTTGGACCTATCCAGTTTTTGAACCTGGCCAACCATTTCCTGAACGGTCCTAAAGCCCAGTTGGGCCATAATTTCCCTAAGCTCTTGGGCGATAAAATACATATAGTTAACCACGTGTTCTGGCTTGCCCTCAAATTTCTTGCGCAATTCCGGGTTCTGGGTCGCGATGCCAACAGGACAGGTGTTTAAGTGGCATACGCGCATCATAATACAACCTGATGCAACCAGTGGTGCCGTTGCGAAGCCAAACTCTTCCGCACCTAGGAGACAGGCGATAGCTACGTCCCTCCCGGTCTTTAACTGTCCGTCACATTCCAATACAACACGGTTTCTTAGGTCGTTCAGCACCAAGGTCTGTTGTGCTTCTGCAATCCCTAATTCCCAAGGTAGTCCGGCGTGTTTTAAGGAAGTCAGGGGAGATGCCCCTGTTCCCCCATCGTGTCCTGAAATTAGGATCACATCGGCTTTAGCCTTGGATACCCCTGCTGCTACCGTACCAACGCCGACTTCCGAAACCAATTTTACATTGATTCGGGCTTCCCTATTCGCCGATTTTAGATCATAGATCAATTGGGATAAATCCTCGATGGAATAAATATCGTGGTGGGGGGGAGGGGATATCAACCCTACATAAGGGGTGGAATTCCTTGTTTTGGCAATAGCCGGATCCACTTTTGGTCCTGGCAATTGGCCTCCTTCCCCAGGTTTTGCTCCCTGGGCCATTTTAATTTGGATTTCCTTGGCACTCGTCAAATAATTGGAGGTAACCCCAAAACGACCGGAAGCGACCTGCTTGATAGCGCTGTTTCTCCAATCCCCGCTTTGGTTCTTGTAAAAACGATCGGCATCCTCACCACCTTCGCCGGAATTGCTCTTACCTCCGATCCGGTTCATGGCAATGGCTAAATTTTCATGGGCCTCCTTGCTGATCGATCCGTAGGACATGGCACCCGTTTTGAACCGTTTTACGATTTCCGTCCACGGTTCCACTTCATCAAGTGGTACTGGGTCGTAGTTGGAAAACTCGAACAGCCCACGAATGGTCATAAGGCTTTTGGATTGCTCATTGATCAAGTTGGAAAATTCCTTATAGGTATCAGGCTCGTTGTTCCGAACCGATTTTTGAAGCTTGGCGATGGTCAATGGGTTGAACATATGCTTTTCCCCATCCCGTCTCCATCGGTATTCCCCACCGATTTCCAGCTCTAAATTGGCAGGCACATGTTGGTTCTCAAAAGCCTTTTGGTGTCTTTTTGCGATTTCTTTCTCCAACTCGTAAAGTCCAATTCCCTGTATACGGGTAGGGGTGTTGGGGAAATATTTGTTTACCGCATTTGTGTTGATGCCAATGCACTCGAACAATTGTGATCCGCGGTAGGAATTAAGGGTAGAGATCCCTATTTTGTTCATTACCTTCAGGATACCTTTTCCAATGGCCTTGTTGTAGTTCTTAATGGCCTCTTCAAATGTGTATTCGGTAATATCGTGTTCCTCTATCTGTTCCGCAATAATTTCATTGACAAGATACGGGTTGATGGCACTCGCTCCAAATCCGAAGAGCAAGGCAAAATGATGTACCTCCCGAGGTTCGGCCGATTCGATTATTACGCTCATTTTAGAGCGCTTCCCTAAACGTTGCAACCCACTGTTTACATAAGAACAGGCCAAAAGTGCAGGAATGGGGGCCATTTCGGAATTTACGTTCCTATCCGACAGGATCAAGATATTGGTGCCTTCATCAATCGCTTTCTCAGCCTGGTCCAAAATGGATTCGAGGGCATCTTCCAATCCGTTGAGACCTTTTGTAATTTCGTAAAGCATTGGGATTTCCACCACTTTATAATCGGGGCTGGAATCGTAATTTTTTATTTTATCCAGATCCTCCTTCGAAATCACCGGATTTTGAATCTTTAATTTTCGACAGTGAAGCTCGGTAAAGTCGAAGATGTTTTGGTCGCTGCCCAGGGTAAGGCTGATATCGGTAATCAATTCTTCCCGAATCCCATCCAAAGGTGGGTTGGTCACCTGGGCAAACAATTGCTTAAAATAGTTGTAGATCAACTGGGGTCTTTCGGAAAGGACAGCGATAGGGGTATCGGATCCCATAGAACCGATTGGTTCCTTGGCACTTTTGCCCATTGGAAGGATGATTGTATTTATATCCTCCAAGGTATATCCAAAGATAGCCTTTCGCTTTTCCAAAGTGGCCTCGCCTAAAAATAAGGGGCAGTCGTTATATGGGATGTCCCGTAAATGAACTAAATTCTTGTCCAGCCATTGTTTGTACGGATGACGCTGGGCGATTTCTTCCTTTATTTCCTCATCGTTTATAATACGGCCCTCTTCCATGTTTACCAAGAACATTTTCCCTGGCTCCAAACGGCCGTGGAATTCTATGTTTTCCGGTGCAATTTCCAATACCCCGGTTTCGGAGGACATGATTACGAAGCCACCTTTGGTAACCGTGTACCTTGATGGGCGCAGCCCGTTCCTATCCAATACGGCTCCGATATAATTGCCATCGGTAAAGGGAATGGAGGCGGGTCCGTCCCAAGGTTCCATTAGGCAAGAGTTGTATTCGTAAAATGCGCGTTTGGCCTCGGACATGTCCGGGTTTTTCTCCCATGCTTCGGGCACCAACATCATCATTACTTCGGGTAGGGAACGGCCGGTCATCAACAATAGTTCCACGACCATATCCATTGTGGCGGAATCTGATTTTCCAGGTAGCACAACTGGGAGTATGTTCTTTATATCCTCTCCAAACCAATCGCTCTTCATCAGTTCTTCCCTTGAGTGCATTCTGGAGACATTGCCACGTAGGGTGTTGATCTCCCCGTTGTGGCACATATATCTAAAAGGTTGGGCCAAGTCCCACGTGGGGAATGTATTGGTAGAAAACCGTTGGTGAACGAGGGCCAATCTCGTAATCACCCTTGGGTCCATTAGGTCCTTATAATATAGGCTGATATCTTCCGGCATCAAAAGGCCCTTAAAGATAATTACCTTAGTGGAAAGGCTGGGGACATAAAAGTAATTGCTTTCCGAAAGTTTTGACTCCAAAATTGCATGCTCGGTAACTTTTCTGGCAATAAACAGCTTTAGATTAAAATCAAAATAACTCTGTTCCTCGTTTTCCTTGGCGACAAAGAGTTGCTGGATATAGGGCTCCGTCTCCATGGCAATTCTGCCAGGTACCGATCTGTTTACGGGTACTTTGCGCCATCCTAGGAGCTTAAGACCTTGTTTTTCTATATTCTTTTCGAAGACGGAAATACAATGTTCCCTTTGATTTTCCTTTTGGGGAAGAAAAATATTGCCAACAGCGTATGATCCAGGTTCGGGTAGGTCAAAATCGCATACTTCCTTAAAGAAATCGTGGGGGATATCTATCAAGATTCCCGCGCCATCCCCGGTTTTTCCGTCGGAGCTAACTGCGCCCCGGTGTTCCAATTTCTCCAAAATTTCCAATGCCTTGTGAATAATGTCATTGGATTTATTTCCTTTTAGGCTACAGATAAAACCTGCGCCACAGTTGTCGTGTTCAAATTCCGGCAGGTACAACCCTTGCTTAATCAACTTCATATATTACGGTATTTGTTCAAAAATATCAATTTATTTTATGAATATTCTTTAATCTTTAGCTTTATCGAGAAAAAATTCAACGTTTGGAATTAAACGTTAAAAAAAATGCAATTCGAAATTTTTACCCCTGTTAATTTATGATTTTAGTAAAATGGCCTATCTGTAAACAAAGGGTAGGACATTTTGCGAGACGTGCGGTAAAAAAGGGGGGGTAAATTTACGATAAATCCATTAATATAAAATGGGGATGGAATCGGAGATTAGTTATAAATGTAACAAGAAGGCCAACCGATTGGGGATGTGAAAATTCACATTACGCCAAGAGAACGGCCTCGTAAGAAACCTTTATGGCACGGGCCAAGGGAAATAATATCAGGGGTTGGTTACCTTCAGCTGTTCAAGATGCTCCTAGAAATAACAATTTTTTGAATTTCCGAGGTGCCCTCATAGATTTGTGTAATCTTGGCATCCCGCATTAAGCGTTCCACGTGGTACTCCTTTACATAGCCGTTGCCGCCATGGATTTGTACCGCTTCAATAGTGGTGTCCATGGCTACTTGGGAGGCAAACAATTTGGCCATAGCGCTAGAGAGGCTGTAGTCCTTTCCGTTGTCTTTTTCCCAAGCCGACTTGTAGACGAGTTGACGGGCCGCCTCGATCTGGGTATGCATATCCGCCAATTTAAAGGCAATGGCTTGGTGGTTGGCGATCTCTGTTCCAAAAGTTTTACGTTCCTTAGCGTACTTTTTGGCAAGGTCATAGGCGCCAGCTGCGATTCCCAAGGCTTGGGAGGCTATTCCGATCCGCCCGCCCGCCAAGGTTTTCATGGCAAATTTAAAACCAAAACCATCTTCCCCTATTCTGTTTTCCTTAGGAACACGGACATCGTTAAAATTAAGGGAATGGGTATCGCTGCCACGAATGCCCAGCTTGTTTTCCTTGGGTCCTATCTTGAACCCCTCCATGCCTTTTTCCACGATCAAGGCATTGATGCCATGATGGCCTTTTTCTGGATGGGTCTGGGCCATGACGAGATATATTTCGGCAGAGCTGCCGTTGGTGATCCAGTTTTTGGTGCCATTGAGCAGATAGTGATCTCCCTTGTCGATTGCGGTGGTTTTTTGGGAAGTGGCGTCGCTTCCCGCCTCGGGTTCCGAGAGACAGAAGGCTCCGATGCATTCTCCCGTTGCCAATCTGGTAAGATAATTTTTCTTTTGGGATTCGTTGCCAAACATTTCCAGGCCCCAGCAAACCAGGGAATTGTTGACCGACATTATAACCGAGGCAGAAGCGTCTATCTTGGAGATTTCCTCCATGGCAAGGGCATAGGATACCGTTCCCAATCCGCTGCCTCCGTATTTTGGGTCTACCATCATGCCCATAAACCCCAATTCCCCCATTTTTCGGATAAGATCTACAGGAAATTTTTGAGATTCATCCCGATCCAGTACGCCAGGCAGCAATTCCGTTTGGGCAAAATCCTTGGCCGCTTGTTGAATCATTAGTTGTTCTTCTGATAGGCTAAAATCCATAGGAATAAATTTTTACATCAAATGGACAAATATAAGATTATGATGTTGAAGATTCCTAACAGGTGAGGTTTTATTCACTTATTTTTGTCCTTGAATTGGAATTGGCGCCATTTAAAAAATATTTCTACAAACGAGAGCAATAAAAAGGGCAAAATCAATTCAATATTTTAAATTTGTTCGCTATGTTTGTTCCGACCGGCAATAAAATAAATTCCAAAATTGCTAAGAAATATGTTATTTAACTAAAACCAACGGATATGGAAACCATAATTATTATTGTATTTTTTGTAGGTTATTTGGGGATTACCCTGGAGCACAATCTGAAGGTGGACAAGCTTATTCCTGCCCTTGCCATGATGGCCATTTTGTGGGCGATCATTGCGCTTGCAAATATGCCCGTTTTTGAGGTAAATACGGATCTTCGGGAGTTGGAGGCCACCCATTTGGATGATATTTTACTCCATCATTTGGGGAAGACCGCCGAGATATTGGTGTTCTTGCTCGGTGCGATGACCATCGTTGAAATTATTGATTATTTTGACGGATTTGCGACGATCAAGGGCTTTATCAAAACCAGAAGTAAAAAGAAATTGTTATGGCTTTTTTCAATTTTGGCTTTCATCCTATCAGCCATAATCGATAACCTTACCGCAACAATCGTATTGGTCACCATTCTGCAAAAGGTAATCAAGGACAGGGAAGTTAAGTGGTGGTTTGCAGGTATTATCATCATTGCCGCAAATGCTGGTGGCGCTTGGTCCCCGATAGGCGATGTTACCACTACTATGTTATGGATTGCCAAAAAAGTTTCAGCGGCCCAGTTGATAGAACATGTGTTGGTGCCGTCTATTGTGTGCTTGGTAATCCCTGTTTTGATCGCAAGCAGATACAAGGCCTTTCAGGGTAACATAGACGATATTTCGGACGGTGAGGAGGGAGCGAGTTCCAAATTTGGATCTACCATGTTGTATTTGGGATTGGGAGCTATCGTTTTCGTGCCCTTTTTTAAGACCATTACGCACCTTCCCCCCTATATGGGCATGATGTTGTCATTGGCCGTAGTTGCTACTTTCGCGGAGATTTTCAGTAATACCAAATTCAACATCTCCAATTTGGATGGTAATGGGGAGGAAGTATCGCACCATAGTCCGGTGCATCATTCACTTTCCAAGATCGAATTGCCAAGTATTCTGTTCTTTTTGGGAATTTTGTTGGCGGTGGCCGCATTGGAATCCCTCGGTTATCTTTTCCATTTCGCGGAAACGTTGGATCGTACCATGCCTATGATGGGAACGGAGTCCCATGGGGAATTGGTATCCGATCTGGTCGTCTTGATATTGGGTGTAGCCTCTGCGGTAATAGATAACGTGCCTTTGGTGGCGGCGAGTATTGGTATGTTCTCGGTTCCCATAGATGATCCCGTTTGGCATTTTATTGCTTACTCTGCGGGTACGGGAGGTAGTATGTTGATTATTGGGTCTGCCGCTGGTGTGGTAGCCATGGGAATGGAAAAGATAGATTTTTTCTGGTATCTTAAGAAAATCGCTTGGCTGGCGCTAATTGGATTTCTATCAGGAGCGGCAAGTTTTATGTTGATTAGAAATTTTGTGTTGAACGCATAATTTTATTGGAATTAATCCGTTATTAGGGCAATTATAATTAGAGATATATGATATTATTACAGGACGTCGCCGCAGGGGTACAGGCGGGCGAGGTCATTTCAGAGGAAAAAACACTTTCGGTAATCGATTTAATAGTTGATGGGGGAGCGGGAAGTATTATAATTATTGCAGTACTTTTTGTGTTGCTGTTCGTGGCATTGTACATTTATTTTGAAAGGTTGTTCGCTATAAAGGCAGCCTCCAAAATAGATAAAAATTTCATGAACCAGATACGGGACCATGTAACCAATGGAAAATTGGAGGCGGCAAAAATATTGTGTGCCCAAACCGATTCGCCCGTGGCGCGTTTAACCGAAAAGGGCATTTCCAGAATTGGCAAGCCCTTGGATGATATCAATACGGCCATTGAGAATGCCGGAACATTGGAGGTCTACAAATTGGAGCGGAATGTTAGTGTCCTTGCTACCGTAGCTGGGGCGGCCCCCATGATAGGGTTTCTTGGTACGGTTATTGGTATGATTTTGGCATTCCACCAAATGGCGAGCAGTGGCGGACAAGCAGAGATGGGGTCCTTGGCATCGGGTATTTATACAGCGATGACCACTACAGTTGCGGGTTTAATAGTGGGTATTATCGCTTATATCGGTTATAACCACATTGTGAACCGAACGGACAAGGTGATCCATAAAATGGAGGCCAATGCTGTGGAGTTCCTGGATTTATTGAACGAGCCACTTTAAGGAAAATAAAGAATATAGAGAATAGAACATAGAACATAGAACATAGAACATAGAGAATAGACTAGGGCAAGAGATTTTTATGTAGATGCCAGAATGGTTTTCGTAAAGTGTCCGTCTTTCATCTGTGTCCTTTTTTCTCAAAAAAACATCAATTTGAAATTAAGAGGAAGAAATAAAGTAAGCCCGGATTTTAGCATGTCTTCCATGACGGACATTGTGTTCTTATTATTGGTGTTCTTTATGCTTACATCCAATTCCCCCAACGCACTGGACCTTTTGTTGCCCAAGGCTAAAGGGAAGTCGACCAATACGCAAAACGTAACGGTGAGTATAGACAAGAACGAGGACTACTTTGTTAATAACCAAAAGATTAATGGGGAATATCTGGAAATTGAATTAAAAAAGGCACTAAAAGGAAAGGAAAAACCCACTATTATCCTTAGGGCGGAAGAGAGCGTGCCTGTTAAGGATGCTGTCAACGTAATGGATATAGCCAATAGGAACAATTACAAGGTTATCCTGGCCGTGCGACCAAATTAATGTCATTGCTTAATACAGAACACGAGAAAAAATCCTTTACACTTACCACGCTGCTGTTAAGTGCGCTTCTGCTTGTGCTTTTTTATATCGGTCTTTCTTATATGGATCCGCCACTCGAGAGCGGAATATCGGTCAACTTTGGTACAACCACTTTTGGGATGGGCAAGGAGCAGCCCAAAGAAAAAATAAGATCCCAGCCTGCGGAAACCCAGCCAGTGGTGGAGGAAAAGGTGGTAGAGGAAAAGCAGGTAGCCCCTGTCAAAGAGGTAGCAAAGGAGGAGGTAGTGGATAAACCGGCCGAAAAAATTCTTACCCAGGAATCTGAGGAGTCCATTGTCATTAAAAAGCAGCAGGAGGCCAAGCGGAAAGCGGATGAAGCCGCTAAACAGGCAAAGGCAGAAGAGGAACGTTTGGAAAAGGAAAAAAGAGACGCTGAAGAGAAGGCAAGGCAGGAAAAGGAGGCCAAAAAACAAAAGTTGGATGCGCTTATGGGCGGTCTCAACAAATCTGATGGAACCGCTAAGGGCGGGGAGGGAGATGACAATAAACCGGGGGACAAGGGACAGCCCGATGGCGATCCTTATGCGACCAGTTATTACGGTAGCGCCGGAAGTGGAACTGGAGGAGGTGGAGGTTATGGCCTTAATGGCAGGTCTCTTGTAGGGAAAGGCAAGGTGCAGCAAGAATGCAATGAAGAGGGCAGGGTTGTTGTAAAGATAGTGGTAGACCGTAATGGAAAAGTGATAAGTGCCACACCTGGGGTAAAGGGAACTACGAACAATGATCCGTGTTTATTGGAGCCTGCAAAAAAGACTGCCTTTATGCATAAATGGAACGTTGATGAAAATGCTCCGAGCCAACAAGTGGGATTCGTAGTGGTCAATTTTAAATTGGGGGAGTAATATTCTGGGTCTGACCTATTTTTTTACATCTTTTTCTTCAAAATCCCGCATACATATTAACTTCGTGCATTTGGTTCTTGATAACTTCATTTGGTAAAATGACCTATAGGAATACGCTGGATTGGATGTTTTCGCAACTTCCGATGTACCAGCAAAAGGGAGCGTCGGCATTAAATGCCAAACTGGACAACATTCAGCTTTTTGCCAACCATTTGGGGCATCCGGAGAAAAAATTCAAGAGTATCCATGTGGCCGGCACCAATGGCAAAGGTTCCAGTAGCCATATGTTGGCCTCCGTTCTACAGGAGGCGGGCTATAAGGTAGGACTCTATACTTCGCCCCATTTAAAGGATTTTCGGGAACGCATTCGAATAAATGGCAAGCCAGTAAGCCAAAAATTCGTTGTGGACTTTATCAAAAGAAACAAAGACTTTTTAAGCGTAAACCATCTTTCCTTTTTTGAGATGACTGTAGGAATGGCTTTTGACTATTTCTATTTGGAAAAGGTGGATATAGCCATAATAGAAGTTGGTCTAGGGGGCCGGTTGGATTCCACCAATATTATTGTTCCCGAGGTTACTTTGATTACCAACATTGGGATGGATCACAAGGAGATATTGGGGGACACTTTGGCCAAAATCGCTGTTGAAAAGGCAGGAATTATCAAGAATAACGTTCCGGTAGTCATAAGCGAATTTCAAGAAGGGATTGCTTCCGTTTTTGTTGCGGAAGCCAAGAAATTTGATAACAGGATTTTATTTGCCAGTGAGGCCATCAAGGAAACATACGCTACGGATCTTTTAGGAAACTACCAGAAAAGGAATATAAAAGGTGTGGTTGCAACTTTAAGGGAACTGAATGGATTTAAGGTGAGCAGGGAAAATATAGTAGAAGGGCTCCAAAATGTGGTTAAAAACACCGGATTGATGGGAAGGTGGCAAATTTTGCAGAAGCGACCTACCGTTGTTTGTGATACCGCCCATAATAAGGAAGGTTTTAGTGTGGTCATGGAGCAATTGGGACAACTGCATTTTGATCGATTGCACTTCGTGATTGGATTTGTAAAAGACAAGTCTATCGAAGAAATACTGGCACTTTTGCCCCAGGATGCTTTGTATTATTTTGTTAAGCCCGATATATGGAGGGGTTTGGATGTGGAAATTTTAAAGAGGAAAGCCTGCGAATTTGGTTTGCTCGGGAAATCATATCCATCTGTAAAAGAAGCACTTAATGCAAGTTTAAGGGATGCTAACAGGAATGATTTGATCTATGTCGGAGGCAGTAATTTTATAGTAGCCGAAGTGGTCTAATTTTTTTTCTTTTTTTCTTTTTGATGAGTAAAAACTATTCTATATTTGCACTCGCTTCTTAAGAGGGGCAAATTTATTGATTTGAATACTTTTCGGGCTCTTAGCTCAGCTGGTTCAGAGCACCTGCCTTACAAGCAGGGGGTCACTGGTTCGAACCCAGTAGGGCCCACCTAGTAAACACAAGGCCTCCAAGAGATTGGGGGCTTTTTTATTTTGAGTGGGTACAACATAGGTACAACATTTTCAATAACTTATGATAGCTTTTGGTCATATAAATTGCTTTCTTTTATTTTAATTTCATTTATCCTTATCTTAATACGATGGAAAGGTTGGGTGAAATATTAGCAAATTGGTTATACCAAAGTAGAAGAGACCTAAAACTGCTATGGTTAAAGCATGGCACCCTGACCACAAACAGACTTTCTCTCTTCCTTATTATACTTCTTGCCATAGTGCCTTTGACCATTTATTTTCTTTTTTCTGGTGATTACTACTCCATTGTTCAAACTGTGGCAAGCTATCTTTTCGTAACGCTGCTCTTCAGTTTGTCATTATTACTGGTGATTACTTGGTTCAAATCGGAAGAGTTATTTAGAAACAATGTCCAAGGATTCTCATTTTTACAATTAAATCCGTCAAGAATCGATGCTGGTTTTTTCGGTTTTGATGTATTGGATGTTGAAAACCTTCTTAGACTGGTGAACGGACTTCCTGGAGAGCAGAAAATCGTAATCAGGGAAACCCCTAAAAACAGACAATCCGGAAATATTCGATTTTTATTCACCTTTTTGGATCTGATCGTTCGGGGAGGGATCTTTAGGATGGATACGAAACCCAAGGAATCTCTTAACATGCTCATTTCGGAACGGTTTACCTTCCAAAACTCTGAAATCAATCCAAATACACTTCCTTCAAGTTATTCCAAATGGTGTTCCGCTACCCGTGAAGGTAGTTATGATGACATCCGAAGAGAGATTTCGGAAGCCCTCGGAATCCTTTAGAAACCCTCTTCCTTCAATTTTAGGGAAATAATAAAGCAATCCACAAGCAATCGTTATTTCTCTATTGTTTTTACTGCATCAACCGTCATATGTTTGTCCTGTACAATCAAGGTAAAAGGCCTTTTACTCATTATTAATTCTTAAATATCAAGATTATGAATGAGCAAGAAAATGTTGTGGATTTACTTCAGGATATCAGATCCCTACTTTCCCACACAAAAAAAGTATTCAACATCGATGACCTTGTGAAATATACAGGTCTCTCCAAGAGCAAGATATACAAGCTCTCCCAATTAAAGTTGATACCAACAGGTAACAACAAGCACATACGTCAACTATTCTTCAACAAAGAAGAAATCGATGCTTGGCTCATAGGGGAACCCAACCTTTCCGACGAATTCTTGGAGCGGCAGTTCAATGAACAACTGTTGCAGAATAGAAAACTAGGATCATGAAAGATACACCCTATATCCGTGTGGGCACCTGTTACTACAAATTGGTAAGTGTCCCGACCATAGCCGGTCATTTCAACGAGATCATAGTGCCATGGACCTTGGAGGCATTACGCCAGGACCATGGCAGGAACCTGATCGCGAGCATCAAAAAATACGATGGGTTCACCTGTCTCCCGAGCCATGTGGACTATAAACAGGAATCCCACGGGTTCTACAACACCTATGCCCCGTTACAACATATACCCATTAAGGGAGGAATCCCATATACGCTACAACTTTTGGAACATATTTTTGGGCCACAACTGGAACTGGGATTGGATTATCTGCAACTTTTGTACTTAAGACCCGTCCAGGTGCTGCCCATCCTCTGCTTGGTCTCCACGGAACGCAACACGGGCAAGACCACCTTCCTAAAATGGCTCAAGTCGGTATTTGAAAACAATATGACCTATCTGACCAATGATAGCTTTGCAAGCCAGTTCAATTCCGATTGGGTAAACAAACTATTGATCTGTATCGACGAGGTACTGTTCAACAAGGAGGAGATGACAGAACGCATCAAGTACTTGAGCACGACCAATTTTAACAAGCTCGAGGCCAAGGGAAGGGATAAACGGGAAGTGGAGTTCTTTGGGAAGTTCATCCTTTGTAGCAACAAGGAGGACAGCTTTATCAAGATAGACAAAAACGAGACCCGCTTCTGGGTATTAAAGATCTCGACTTTGAAAAAAGAAGAGACCCATTTCCTTGACTACCTGGAAGGTGAGATTCCCGCATTTCTTTATCATCTTCAGCAGCGTAAACTGGTAAGTCCCCATACCACGAGGATGTGGTTCTCCCCAGAACAAATTATGACCGGGGCCTTGGAGAACCTGATGAGGAACAACCGGAACCGGGTAGAAAAGGAACTCGCCAGTGTTATCCTGTGCGTGATGGAGACCTTTGAACTAGAAGAGCTGGACCTATGCCCCATGGATGCCCTACAGGTCCTGAACCGATCCCAGGTCAAGACCGACCTTACCCAACTAAGGCAGATCCTCAAAAACGATTGGAAGCTCGTCAACCAGGAAAATTCCCTGAAATACCAAAAAATGATCATGTGGCACGATACGGGACTGGGACTCACCCCTGCCAAGGGCCGGTACTATACCATAAAAAGGGATTTCCTCTCGAAACAGTTCGGGGAGAAATAAATGGCGATGACAGCACAAACGCACTGTCCATGAATGTTCCAACGGATTTGTCATCATTTTACGAAACCATTGTCGCTATTGAAGTAAACATACCTTCCTTATTATACTTTTTTTGATGAATGATGATAGATTAAGGATAAGACCAGTAAACATAGGGGTTTAGGCCGGCATCGTTTTGTCATCGTTTTGTAATCAAAAAAAACGATGCCGGGAATTGGATGGAAATAATAGGAATCAAATAAAAAAAGCTGATGAAAAGAAAAATATCAAATAGGCTATCGTGCGAAAGAGCCCGAGCTTTTCCCATCGAAAGGGCGCTGGCAAAACTCGGGCACTTTCCTGCCAGAATAACGGAAAAAGAAGCTTGGTTCCTCAGTCCGTTCCGTCCCGAGGCCCAAGCCTCTTTCAAGGTGTCCAAGAGACTGAACAGATGGTACGACCACGGGACGGGGATCGGGGGCAACGTAATTGACCTAATAGTCCGGATAAAGGATTGCCCTGTTAGTGAATCATTGGACTTTTTGAAGGACCTCGCACCCTCTTTTTCTTTTCAACAGCAGCCTTTTAAAAAAACCGAGAGCACAGAACACATCGAAATAATCAAGGTGCAGACGCTGCACCATTTTGGGGCCATCGATTATTTGGCATCAAGAGGCATCCGGTTGGGAACGGCCAGAACGTTCTGCAAGGAGGTACACTACACTTTTAGGGAGAGGCATTACTTCGCCATTGGCCTTCTGAACAATTCCGGAGGATGGGAACTTCGCAACAAATATCAAAAGAATTCCAGCTCCCCGAAAGATGTCACCTACATCAAGAACGGCAATTCAAAACTCATAGTCACAGAAGGAATGTTCGATCTGCTATCCATTATGGAAAGTTATAAAAGTCTCAAGGATAAATATGACTTCCTGGTATTGAACTCCACGGCATTTTTAAAACGGGCAATCGGGTACTTGGATGGTTATACTCGGATCGAACTTTATCTGGACAACGATGATAGCGGAAAAAGAACGGCCGAAACTTTAATGGAAAACAACAAGGACTGTATTGATAGATCTGGTCTCTATAATGGCTTTAAGGATATGAACGAATGGATTGTATCGGGAGGTCTAAAAATTATTTGAGAAGGCCGCAAGATGTGTCTTTGTTGCCACAAAGACGGTCTTGCTTTGCTCCCGAAGGTCGCAAAGTAAAAAAAAAATGAAAAGGGAGAACATCAAGTTCCGGTGCTCGGTCTACGAGAAGAAACTGTTGGCGATGCGGGCCAGACGGGCGGGCATTTCCCTGTCCGAATATTGCCGGAGCTCCGCCCTTGGGAACGAGATCGTGGAACGGATGACCCCGGAGCAGACGGAACAGTTCAGGATGTTGGCGAGGTACGGGAACAACTTTACGCGCATCGGCAACATGTTCAGAAAGCATGATCCAAGACTGGCCATGGAGGCCGACAAACTGATGGATGAAATAAGGAAACAGCTTTTAAACTTCAAAAAATGATAGGCAAGGGAAAATCTATATCACATACAGGCGCTGCCATCTCCTATGGGTGCAACAAGGAGAAGGAAGCCGAAATGGTATACAGCCAACATATTTGTGGAATAGATCCAAGCGAGATAACCGAGGAGTTCAAGATCGTGCAATCCCAGAACCATCGGTGCGAAAGGAACACCTTGAGCTTTACGATCAGTCCGACCATCGAGGACGGAAGGGCACTGAGCGTCGAGTCCCTGAGCGAGATAACCGAGAAGTTCCTAAAGGAAATGAATTTACGGGAACACCAGGCCGTGGCATATGTCCACAGGGACAAGGAGCATACCCATGTCCATGTATATGCAAACCGGATCGGTTTCGATGGCAATGCCTACAACGACAGCTTTATCGGAAAGCAGAGCCAGCTGGCGGCGGAACGGGTGGCACAGGAAATGGGCCTCACCACGGTAAAGGAGGTACAACAGGAAAGACTGGCCGAGCTGAAAATCGTAAGGGAACAGATCAGGGAGATCCATGAAAAGGTCATGCAAAAGGAAAGGATAAAGGATTTCGACAGATATATAGACGCCATGAAACAAAGAGAGGTGACGGTAATCCCGTCCATCAACAAACAGAACCAACTACAGGGATTTAGGTTCGAATACCAGGGCCATAACCTAAAGGGCAGCGAGGTGCACCGTTCCATGTCCATGGGAAACATAAGCAGGAGGGTCGAATGGAACAAGGACATAGCCAAACAGATGGCCAAAGAGAATACCATAAAACTATTGGGCAAGTCCGTGGGACTTTCCCCAAACTTGGCAGCGACCATAGCAAAAAAGGCCATAAAAATTGCAATCCAGAAATCAATTGGACTGGGAATGGAAATCTAAATTTGAGACATTATGAAAAAAATGGACGAGATCATGGAACTGTTGGCGGACGAGATCGACGGGTTCAACAAGTCGATCAAGAAATTGGAAGGGTTATCGAAAAAATGGGACGGCCTACAAGTGAAGGCCGATTCCACGAACATTGAATACCACATCAAGGAGCACTTGAGGGTGATGGAAAGAAGTTTCAACCGGTACAACAGCCAGATTGGGGAAATCCAAGAAGAGATCAAAAAAGCACAGTTTACCCCAAAATGGCTTTTGCCATTGATATTAACGGCATCAACTGCCGCCCTAATCTGCCTGTTATATTTTGGTTACCACTTTGTGCAATTGGAGGACAAAAAAACCGAGGCCTTTGAAAATGGCAAAAAGGAGGCCGTCCTTCAGCTGAGGGGATATTTTGATAAACATCCCGAAGCCTATAAAGATTATCTAAAATGGTCCAAAAGCTTGGACAGTGTTACGTCCGAAAAGCAAAAGTAGGGCGGTGCGCCCTATGCCGTTTTTACTTTACGCTTATCTGCCGGAATCGCTATAAAAACGGCACAGGATCCATGCGCAAAGTTTGGGTAAGGATTTGGGACGGTTCTTAACTTTATTTAGTGCCGTAAAACATTTTAAAGGACCTACCTACCTGGAGATGATTTTATAGGCGGTGGGCCGAGAAATGTCAAATGTTTTACATAATTCCGTTATGGTATACTTTCCTGTTCTCCATTCACAGATAAATTCTACTTTTTGTTCCATAGTCGTCGTTTCTTTCCAAGGCATAATTTCCGGTTTTATTCAGAAAATTAGTCTTTAAAAAGTGTAAACGATGTCCCTTTAACTCTGTAAACGATGTCCCTTTAACGTACCAAATGAATGCCAACGGTCTCGTATAACCGTCAGTTACGGGTTAATATGCGTTAATTTTCGGTTTGAGACAGACATTAGCAATTCCGAGTGGATTCGGACGTAGTCGAATCCGCCGTAATTGCGGTTATACATTGTGTGTGCCCAGCATGGGCATCTTTTATTTATCGAAAGATAAATAA
>SWCD01023960.1_pt1 | contig 46275 bp, 38 predicted proteins | sample 4693011 | NCBI WGS metagenome assembly SWCD01 (sample SAMN10267278, study PRJNA491770) | bioreactor metagenome | isolation source: DHS bioreactor inoculated with marine | place: Japan: Omine Ridge, Nankai Trough
GGGGGGGGCGTCACCGGTGCTGGCACGGCTGATCCGTACCAAACTCGAAGGCAGTATCCCAGCCGCTTATGGCCGGCTGGCAAAACTGGTGGAAGGCTTTCGTGACAAAGTTAAAACCGCTTTTCCCAATGTCGAATCGCGCCGTGGCTTCTGGGAAAAAATTCTCGAAGGCAAAGTGGCCGAACTGGTTTTCACCGGCCACGAAGATGAAGCGCAGCAGGTGCTGGCTAAAGCCATTGAAAAGCAGTCTGATAAGCCAGAGATGTCCGGCGAAGTTTTTCTGGTCGGTGCCGGCCCCGGTGATCCCGACCTGCTGACTTTCCGCGCACTGCGTCTGATGCAGCAGGCGGACGTCGTGGTTTACGATCGACTGGTCTCACCCGCCATCATGGAGATGGTGCGCCGTGACGCCGAGATCGTTTACGTCGGCAAAGAGCGTGACAAACACACCATGCAGCAGGAAAATATCAACCAGTTGCTGGTGCGCCTGGCGAAAGAAGGTAAACGCGTTTTGCGCCTGAAAGGCGGTGATCCCTTTATCTTCGGCCGCGGTGGTGAAGAGATCGAACTGCTGGCGCAGGAAGGCGTCGCATTCCAGGTGGTGCCGGGCATCACCGCCGCCAACGGTTGCTCGTCTTATGCTGGCATCCCGCTGACGCACCGCGATTATGCACAGTCCTGCGTGTTTGTCACCGGCCATCTGAAAGACGGTTCGGTCGACCTCAACTGGAAAGCACTGGCACACCCGAATCAGACCGTGGTGTTTTACATGGGTCTGCATGGTGCGCCGACCCTGTGCAAAGAAATGATCGCGCATGGCCTGCCTGCGAGTACGCCGGTGGCGCTGGTAGAGCAGGGAACCACGCCGCAGCAACGCGTTTATATCGCGACGCTTGATACCTTGCTCGAAGTGATTGCCAGCAAAGACATCAAACCGCCGACATTGATCATCGTCGGTGAAGTGGTGACCCTGCATGAAAAACTTTCCTGGCTGGAAGAACATCATGTCGATAACGAGGATAGCGTATTTGCCTACAAGGATTAATGATTTTTTCAGGGACTTTAAAATTTTAATTTAAAGTGACGACAAGTGTCATATTCGTCATAATACGATTTTATTCATAAAGTTTTGCCACAAGGCAAAATGGCTCTATTGTTTTTTAGGTGTTAAAAGTGGTCAAAAATACTATGTTTAATAAGCGAATTTTTTCTGTGCGTTATTTTGTTCTATCAGCACTTGCGATATTAGTTATGACAGTAACCATGCCGGCTCAGGCGAAGACGAGTTATGTCAGTGATGAATTAAAAGTGCCGATGCGATCAGGTGCCTCTAACGGTCACCGTATCATAAAATTTTTGAAGAGTGGTACTGCTCTCACCGTGCTGGGGGCTTCAGATGATAACGCCTTTGTCGAGATCGAAGTTCCTGGTGGCAAAACCGGCTGGGTCGCTAGCGGTGATTTAATGGATATCCCCAGCGGTCGTGACCGCCTGGTTTCAGTCAATAAAAAGTTGAACAAGCTCAGACAGAATAATAAAGATTTAAAGAAGTCTATTACTGAACTGAAAACAGAGATCAGGCGGCTGAAGAATGAGAAAGGTAGCTTGCAAAGTGAGCGTACTAATCTGAGCAATTCGCTGGATGATCTTAAAATTACTGCCGCTAATCCGCTGGCATTATCCAGAAAGAATAAACAGTTAAGGAAAGATCTGAGTAAGGCTGAAGACAGAGCGGAAATGCTGGATAAAGATAATCAGCAGCTTCGCAGTAACGTGGCGCAGGAATGGTTTATGATCGGTGGTGCCGTTTCGCTGGGTAGCTTGATCGTCGGTTTGATTCTTACCCGTATTAACTGGCGCAAAAAACGTGATAGCTGGGGCGACAGTTTTTAATAGTGGCTTGAATCTTATATTTGAATGGAATCAATTTCTAATTTAATTGTATACACTGCGCCACCGATAATACTGGCATTTGTTTTATTGCTAGTCATTTTTATGGCCATATTTAGTGCTCCTGCACTGTCAAAGCGCAGAATTAAAAAACTAAAAAAAACGCTTGAGAAAAAAATAAATGGCAGGCCGTCGAATGATGTTGTTTTTTATACTCAGGAAGATGTAGCAGTCGCTAGACTTCGACCACGTGATGCAAAAACAGCTTTACTGGTATTTGACGACGGCGCCACGGTCGATTTTTTTCAGGCGTCAAGCTCAAACTCATATATTCATCTGGCGTTCGCTCGAGATGATACGCAGATTAAGTTAATCGATAATTCCAGTTATGGCAGCGTGCTCCCCACAATGGTGAGGCTATACAGTAACCATCATAGTTATTATCTATACAGCCAAACTAAATCGGGTTCGTCAGATACGAAAGCTACAACCGAGCTTTATAAGCGTATCGCTGCCAGTCTTGCAACGGAAGGCGTTGATGATATTGAGATAAAATCTACGCATCCCCTGTTATATGTTGCTTTATTATCACTTGTTTTATTGGTCGGTATAACATTGTGGGCTGGCTGGCAAGATGACAGTTCCTATTTCCCTACGACCCTTGCCAAATCTGACAATGGTACTGTCGTCGTGGCGAGCCGGCATTATTTATATGTTCTTGGAGATGAGGGGCAGTTGAAACAAAAAGTTTCATTACTGGAACTGGGGCTGGTCGATGGGCTTAGTGATATCGAATATATCGGCAATGATGAGTGGTTATTTGGTGATTTTGCTGAAGGTCTGATAAAAAAATGTAATATCCAGAAAAAGCTATGTGATGCTTTGCCAGATTCAAAACAGGGTATGTTTACTCGTGTTTTTAAATTTACTGCCGACATGCCAAATGGCCGCATCTATGTATCAGACACAGCGCAACATCGCCTGCTGGCTCTTTCTATAACTGGTGAATTGCTGACTGAAATAGCCAGTGAGAAAGATGGGGTGTGTTTTCCAAACGATCCAGTGTTAATAAATAATAAAATATTTGTGGCAAATACAAACCATCATGAAGTAATGGTGTGGGACGTTCTATCCGAAAATTATTTGTTAAGTGAGCGATGGCTGACGGTCAAGCAGGGAAGGAGTGATGTGGATTGTCCTTTGCCGGAACAATCCGAGCACCTGGCCTTTTTTGCAAGAGAGCGGCTCAAGCGTCACGGCGAGAGGGCAGTCGCTTATGAGTTTTCTCGCAGTGGACGTGTCTGGCCAATAGTTTTAGCGCAGGTAGATAATCATTTATGGGTGATAAATGGTGGGGATGATCTGGCATTCGGCGATATTTTACAGTTTGACGAGCGATCAAATTTAAATGTCAGGCGTATAATGTTTGATGAAACGTTAGACCCGGTAATGATGTTGCAACGTAAAACGGACGTGCTGATCACCGATTCGGAGCAAGGGTTTGTTCATCGTGTAGCGAAAGACGGGAAATATCTGGGCATATTTGGTGATAAAAATTTTCAGGACGAAATTTTGCAAATGAAGAAGAATAGAGAAAAAATGGCGGCTCTGAACTCTTACGGACTGTATGGTTTGTTTGTATTTATAACGATGTTAATTATGCTGCTATTTATTTTTAGAGCTCGGCGTATCAGGCATATAATAGAACAGGACCCTGCCTTTTTAAGCCCGGTGTAGGCTCGCGGGTTTCTAAACGAGCGGGTCTGCTGTAACGTAAATGCATAAGGCGATGCCTATAAAAGAGACTCTTTTGCACAGGTTCTGAACCCCGAAAACACATCATTTCTGTCTGCCCCGTAATAATTTCGCCAGGTGTTGCGGATCAAACGTGAGCGTGTTGCCCACGCACCACCACGTAATACTTTTGTTTTGCCGAACAACGGCTGCGAATAATCCTGATACATATCGGCTTCAAACCCTGGGTAGGGATTAAAAGTATCGGTTGTCCATTCCCACACATTACCTAACATCTGCCGACAGCCAAAGGCGCTGTCACCATCCGGCAGTGCGCCGACATCGATGGTGCGCATGGCGCGAGAATTCATGTTGACATGTTTGTCGGTGGGAGCGTCATCGCCCCAGGGATAAATCCGTTTTTCATCGTTTTTGTCCGGTGAGCCGGATGCCGCCAGCTCCCACTCCGCTTCGGTCGGTAAACGACGGTCCGCCCAGCGGCACCACGCACTGGCTTCATGCCAGCTGATGTGGGCCACTGCGGCATGCGGGCGCATCGCCGACCATGAATCAAAATGTTTGATCAGCCAGTGACCGCCCACAGCTTTTTTCCAGCCGTTGGGTTTTGTTATTTTATTTTCTTTCAGCCATCGCCAGCCTTCGTCATCCCAGTATCGTTGATTGCTATAACCGCCATCATCAACAAAATCGGCGTATTGTTTATACGTTGTTGCGGCGCGCGCGATAGCAAAAGATTTTATCTCGACCGGGTGTTGCCATTTTTCATTATCAAAGCAGAAAGCAGTATTCTTATCGGCACCCAACAAAAAACGGCTACCTTCAATCTTAACGTCACCATCGAATGAGCCCGCATCATATCTTTCATCGTCTAACACACTGTCGCTAAAAATGGGGGGTGGATAATCCAGGGTTCGTCGTGAATAAGTGTAAGCCTCTGTATGCATGTCTTCATGAAACACAGCGTAGCGAGTGAGGTAGATGTCCTGCGCTATGACATTTTTACTTTTCAGGCGATTTATCTCAGCGTCCAGTACCTGCTGCATGTAGGTTTTAGTCTCGTCCAGTGACAGCAGTGGCAGATCCCAGCGATCTTCATGGGCGATATTGATCGAGTCATAAAGTTCGTCTGCGTTTTGCAGAAACGGATCAGCACCGTCGATATGGCGCAAGGTCCATAGTTCATGGAAATAGGCAGCATGGCCGATCTCCCATAACAATGGATTGACGATGTCGAGTTTCGGGCCGATGATCTGTTGCTGATCAAGCCCGTCGACGAGTTCGAGTGTGCGCTGTCGCGCATCTTTTACATCGGCGATCAGGGAGTTAATAGTCTGTTCGGAGAGGCTTTTGTCTGACATGTTTTAGATGTTTGTTTTTTCGTATAGTATAACGTGATGCACATAGGAATAATAACACCCGCTGCGGCAAAATCGTTAAATGGGAATCGCGCGACAGCAGATCGCTGGGCAGGTTTCTTACGGCAGCTGGGGCACAGGGTCAGTATCAGTGTGGAATGGGATGGTACGGCTTATGACCTGATGATCGCCTTGCATGCCTGGCGCAGCGCCGAATCAATCGCCGCGTTTAAGCAACAGTATCCGCATCTGCCTCTGGTGGTGGCGATGACCGGCACGGATCTATATCGTTTCATCAAATCGCATCCAGAGCCGACACTGGCGTCGATACAGGCTGCCGACAGACTGGTGACGCTTCATCGCCTGGCGACAAACGTTCTGCCGAAAAATGTACACCATAAAGTTCACGTCATCCATCAGTCCGCTGTGCCATTACCAAAACCACCTGAACGTTCCGTTAAATTTTTTGATGTGTGTGTGGTGGGTCATCTGCGCGAAGAAAAAGATTCGATGCGGGTGGCGTATGCGGTCAGAGACCTGCCGGAAGATAGTCGCATCCGTGTGTTGCATTTTGGTAAAGCGCACAACGATGAATGGGCGACTTATGCCTCGGACGAGATGAAAACCAATCCACGCTATCACTGGTACGGCGAAGTGCCACACTGGAAGATAAGGCGAGCTTACGGTTGCTGCCATTTAATGGTGTTGCCCTCAGTGATGGAGGGTGGTGCCAATGTGATCTCCGAAGCAACGGTGGCGGGTCTGCCGGTGCTGGCTTCAGACATCGATGGCTCGGTCGGTTTATTGGGAGATGATTATGCGGGTTATTTTCCGGTGCAGAATAGCCATGCTTTGCGCAAACTTTTACGGCAAGCCGAAGCCGAACCTGCGTTTGTCGAGACACTGGCGCAGCAGTGCAAACAGCGTGCGGTTCTATTTACTCGTGAAGCAGAGAAGCAGGGCTGGGCTGATCTGTTGAGAGATATGGATTTGTAGGAGGCCGTGCAAGCTCAGTCAACTCTATGAAAGGCTGTTTTCAGTAAAAAATTAACTATATGTCCTGTCTTGTTTTGTCTATGTTCTAGCTGATTGGCGAAGCCACGCCAATATGATCGTCTGTTCCCAACTGATAGCCTAAAGAAATCTGGTTAAAGACCGAAATATACAGTATCGGTAAAAATCGCAATAAATTTTAGCGTCTATGTGCTTTCGTTTCGCTGAGCCGCTACTGGTTTTTTGTCATCGAAACGAATGTTTGAAGCCTGGTGGCGTTGGTACTGGCGCAACCATGCTGTGATGCATGGAATAAGGTAAAAGTATGTTCATAAAAAAGCACGATATCAAACACCTTCTGCTTACGGTTGTGTTGGGCGCTATTTTTATAACGGCGGTGACTGCCATCTTGTACTGGCATCATCTTGATGCTGTAAACGACAAATTAGTTCAGGTGGCTGGGCGCTATCAAGCTAAAACCAATCTGGCGCTGAATATGTGGAATATCGCAAGAGCCAGAGAAAGTGTTTTTCAGAACATGCTTATTGTCAATGATCCTTTTGAACTGGATGAGCTCCAGTTGCAACATTTGTCTCTGGCAAGTGGTTTCATGAAGACTCGCGAACAGCTGGTGGCGATGGATCTAAGTGAGAAGGAAAAACTTTATTTATCTGAGCTGAGAAAATCAACTTCGAAAGGAGCGGCTATACAGGATCGTATCAGGCAGCTGGTTATGGATGAGGATCTGAAGCAGGCGAGAGCCTTAAACAGAGGTGCAGAGTATATCAATGTCAGAACTGCAATATTTCAGCAGTTTGAAAAATTATTTCATTACTATCGCGAGCAGACACATAAAGCATTGCAGGTAGCAAACAACACAGTATTAAATGATATTGGCATCGTGCTTACTGCAACTGCGGTGATCTTGTTGTTGAGTGCGTTAATAGGTCTTTTTATGATGCGAGGAATTATGCGCACAGAAAGCAGGCTGAAATCGGAAATTGCGCTACGTATTAAAAGTCAGGAAGAGCTCGAAGAGCACCGTAACAAGCTTGAAGCGGATGTTGATAATGCTATCAAAAAATACAAAATCACTGAAGAAGAACGTGTTAACTCACAGGAAATAGCCGCCAGCTTAGGGCACATCCTTGAAGATTCATTGAACGAGATTTATATATTTGATGCAAATTCATTAAAATTTTTACGGGTCAATAAGGGTGCAAGGCAGAACCTTGGTTATTCTATGGAGGCGTTGCTTCAGCTTACCGCCGTATCATTAAAACCCGAATTTACAGAAGATAAGTTCAGGTCGATGATTAAGCCCTTGCTCGATGGGTCACAGGAAAAGTTAACTTTTACCACCAGGCATCAGCGTAAAGATGGATCCTGCTACCCGGTAGAAGTCTATCTTCAGCTGTCGTTCATGGGTTGTGAGCCTGTGTTTGTCGCCATGGTACTTGATGTCTCAAGTCGCCAGGAATGGCAGGAAACGTTGCAGCGTGAAAAAGATGAAGCGGAGAAAATATCACATGAGCTTGCGTTCCAGAAAATAGCGCTCGAAGAGCATGCAGTTGTTTGTGTGCTGGACCAGGCAGCAATTATTAAAAGTGTAAACAAGAAGTATGTTGAGGTGTCTGGATTTACTGAGGGTGAGCTCGTCGGCGCACACTTTTTAGTCGGTCTATCAGGCAAGCAATCCGAGCAGTCTGTCGTTGAGATATCAGCGACGATTGGTCGTGGCGATATATGGCACGGCCTGATAAGTTTTTTTCGCAGTGATGGCACACCATACTGGACGAAAACAACGATCACGCCATTCTTTAATAAAAATGCCGAGATATATAAATATGTGGTTGTCAGTACCGATATCACCGAGCAAAAAATAACGGAAGAAAAATTACTGGTCAGCAATTCCAGGATTCATCTGGCGCACAAAGAGTTAAGTTTTCAGAAGCAGGCGCTTGATGAACATGCGATCGTAAGCACGGCTGATGTGCGAGGCAATATCACTTATGTGAATGATAAGTTTTGTGAGAGCACACAATATGATCGAGACGAGCTAATCGGTCGCAAGCATAATCTTCTCAAGTCAGATATACACCCGGATGAATTTTATCGTAACCTCTGGCATACGATTGCGAATGGCCGCGTGTGGAAAGGCAATATGTGCAACAGGAAAAAAGATGGGACTTTCTACTGGGTGGCCGCCACCATCGTACCGTTTCTGAGTGATGAAGGTGCGCCCTATAAGTACATTACTATGAGTTTGGATATAACGGCGCAGAAGAAAAATGAACAACAACTGATTGCCCGTAATAAAGAAATTGAACGTGCACACAAGGAACTCGAAACCTCGCAAAACATGATGCTGCATGCTGAAAAACTTGCATCGGTCGGCCAGCTTGCCGCAGGCATCGCCCATGAGATCAATACCCCCATCCAGTTCGTTGGTGACAATACCCGTTTCTTGCAGGAATCTTTTTCAGATCTGATGAGACTGGTGATGGTCTATGAAGAGCTGGGTAACGCTGCCAATGAGGGCAAGGCACTGCCCGAGTTGATCGACAGGGCTCGGGCGTTGAGCGAAGAAGTTGAGATCGACTACCTTGCCGAAGAAGTGCCCAGTGCTATAAACCAGTCGCTGGAAGGTGTGGACAGAGTCAGCAAGATCGTACGTTCGATGAAAGATTTCTCGCATCCCGGTACCGACCATCTGGAGAGTATCGATTTGAATAATGCCATCGAAAGCACTATCAATGTCTCACGAAACGAGTGGAAATATGTTGCTGAGATGGTTACCGAGTTCGATTCCAGGCTGTCATTGGTGCCGTGTTACCCGGGTGAATTAAACCAGGTGATATTGAATATTATCGTGAATGCAGCACATGCCATCACAGACAGCCGCAGTGAAAGTGACCCGATGGGAACCATCGCTATCAGTACAAAGTCGCTCGATGATGAAGTCGAAATACGTATATCAGATAGCGGAGGCGGTATGTCGGAAGAAGTGAAAAACCGTATCTTCGAGCCATTCTTTACCACGAAGGGTGTTGGTAAAGGCACGGGTCAGGGGCTGGCGATTGCATATGCGGTAATCGTTGATAAACACAAAGGCAGCGTGAATGTTGACAGTGAACCGGGTGAAGGCACGACATTTATTATCAGTCTGCCGATGGATGCAACTGCCGCTGATATGGGAACAGAAGCACTGGAACAACAAAGTGATATGAAAGGGGTCGCCTGATGAAAAATCGTATTTTATTTGTCGATGATGAAGCCAACATCTTACAGGGGCTTAAACGAAGCTTAAGGCAACAGCGTCACAAATGGGACATGGACTTTGCAGAGGGCGGTGCGTTGGCGCTCGAACTGTTGGCCGAGCAACCTTACGACGCTGTCGTCACCGATATGCGTATGCCTGGCATGGATGGCGCACAGTTGCTCAACGAGGTGAAACGTCTTTATCCTGATGTTGTACGGTTCGTACTGTCAGGTTACTCTGACCAGGAGCTGGTGATGCGTTCGGTCGGGCCTTCGCATCAATACATGGCAAAACCCTGTGAGCCCGAACTTTTAAAGTCCAATCTCGAGGGGGCTTTTGCCCTGCGAAAAATGCTCGCCTCAGATGATCTGTGCACCATCGTTACCAACATGACGTCTCTGCCCAGCCTGCCTGGCATCTACAACGCAGTTATTGAAGAGCTGCAGTCGGACAAAGTATCATTGTACAGTATTGGCAAACTTGTCGAGCAGGACCTGGGGATGACAAGCAAGATTTTACAGCTGGTCAACTCCGCTTATTTCGGCATCGGTCGAAGAGTTAGCTCACCTGCCGAAGCGGCTAATTTTCTCGGTCTGGACGTGCTCAAATCCCTGGTGCTGGCCGAAGGCGTGTTTTCGCAATTTGATCCTGCAGTGGTTAAATCACTGTCACTTGATGCGGTGAAAAATAAAAGCCAGCTGGTCGCGAAATATGCCCGTGCCATCGCTAAATCTGAAGGTGCGGATGACATCATAGTAAATCAGGCCTTCCTTGCCGGACTGTTGCACGAGATGGGTTCGATGGTACTGGCAGCCAATTCACCCGAAGAATATCTGCGTGCCTGTGAGCTTTCGAAGCAGGAACAGATTGATATATTTCAGGCAGAAAAACAGATCTTTAATACTACGCATGCAGAAATAGGTGCCTGTGTGCTCGGCTTATGGGGTATCGATGATGATGTGGTGACGGCGATCGCTTATCATCATAATCCATCAGGATTTCCAGATGTAAAATTCAGCGCGCTGACAGCCGTCTATGTCGCCAGCACCTGTCTGGCAGCAGGTGAAAGCCTGTCCGAACAAACACCCTTTTCGAGTGAAGGGCTAAGCTATCTCGACAGGATTGGCCTGGTCGATCGCGTATCTGACTGGCAGAACATATGTGTGGAACCGGAAGGAGAGGCAGCCTGATGACAGATAAGATTCTTTTTGTTGATGATGAAGAAAATGTCCTCAGCGCGCTGAAGCGGCAGTTTCGTAAACAGTATTCGGTAAGCACGGCTTCTGGTGGCGCTGCCGGACTACGGGTTATCGGCGATGAGGGACCGTTTGCGGTAATCGTTTCTGATATGCAAATGCCGGAGATGAACGGTGTGCAGTTTCTTCAGGCAGCACAGAAAGTGGCACCGGAAAGTGTGAGACTGATGCTCACTGGGAACGCTGATCAGCAAACAGCCGTTGAGGCTGTTAACCAGGGGGCAGTGTTCAGCTTTTACACGAAACCCTGCAGCCAGGAACTGATGACACAGGCGCTAGAAAAAGCGGTAGTCCAGTATCGCCTGATCACTGCAGAACGCGAGTTACTGGAAGGCACATTAAACGGATCGGTTAAGCTGCTGATGGACATGCTTTCGATGGTCGCACCAGGCGTCTTTGGTAAGACACTCGCACTACAGGAAATGGTGGATAAAGTGTCGAAAGCAATGTGGCTAAAAGACACCTGGAATCTTAAACTTGCAGCAATGTTAAGCAATATAGCTTATGTCACACTGCCTCCTGAAACGCTGGCAAAGACCTGCACAAACGCAGCATTAACACCGCAGGAAGAAGAGATGGTGTCGGGCCTGCCCGAAGTCGGGAAAAAACTGATCTCAAATATTCCACGTCTTGAGCGCGTCGCAGAAATCGTGTTCTATCAGCAGAAATCATTTAATGGTGGCGGTTTTCCGGCTGGCACCTGTAAAGGAAAAGATATCCCACAGGAAAGTCGCATATTAAAAGTATTGATAGATCTGGAGTTATATAAATCACAGGGTAGAAGTTATAGTCATGCGCTGCGACGTATGACCACGGTAAGTGGTGTCTACGACCCGGTCGTGTTCGAAGCTGTGGTTAAAATACTTGAAAATAATGCAGACTCACAGCAATCAAATACAGCGATCGATACAACATTAAATGGACTGCGTGCTGGAAATGTACTGTTGTCGAATATTGAAACAGTCGAAGGAAAAGTGCTGTTTGCCGCAGGGCAGAAAATAACGGATACCATCATCCAACGACTTCTAAACTACAATCAGATTACAAAAATAAAAGAGCCGATACTGATAGCAATAGATGGGGAACAGGGTGACTCATCTGATGATATGGCTGTTGCTGTGTAATCATGTGTCTGCCTCTGGCCAACTTACGGCCTAACAATTATGTATAAAATTATGGCTGTGGATGATGATAAATTTATACTTGCCAGTTTGCAGAGGTCTTTAAAAAAACAGAAGAACTGGCGGGTAGAAACATTTTGTGATCCGGTAGCTGCGCTCGCGCATGCGCGCAACCAGCGCTACGACCTGTTCCTGTCTGATTATCAGATGCCGGTAACTGATGGTGTCAGGTTTCTTACAAAAATAAAAAAACTTCAACCTGAATCTATACGTATCATGCTGAGTGGGCAGGATGCCATTGAGCTGGTTGAGTCAGATGTTAAGGCGGCGGATATTTATAGTTTTATTAATAAGCCAGTGCAGGCGGATGAATTGATAATCGCTATAACTCGGGCTTTGCAGCATTACCGGGCGTGTCAGAAGTGAGCTCGATGTATGTTATGACTGCTTTCAACTAATTAAAATTGTTAAAAGACATGATTTCAGGGTAGACGAGCGTTTTTGTTACAAAAGAAGAACAAGCTCACTGTGCTGATGTGGATAAAGGTTTTGGCGTTTTGGCTCGATAAGTTAATGAGAAATTTTTAAAAGGCAGCTCTGAGATAGTAGCAAGATGCCACGATGATGTATTGTTCATTGGCGGGAGGATGACAGTGAAAAAAGAGAATAGAAAAATGTGCCATATATCTGAGTCGATCGAAACTATAAGCTGGTCACAGCGTCTGAGTGTCGCAGGGTTTATTTTCTTTCTCGCAAAAGGCTTGTTCTGGATTGTCGCTGTTGTATGGGTTGCTTATTAATTGTATGAGCTCAAACTTGAACTGGAAATTACAAAGTCTGTTTCCGACACGTAGCGGAAGTAAAGTATTATTTCTCGCAAAGGCGCAGAGCTCGCAGAGAAAAACGCTTTTAAGTTTCTGTCATCCTGAGCGAAGTCGAAGGATCTTAACAGCCTGAATAGTCGGGTGACAGCAAGATCCTTCGACTTCGCTCAGGATGACAGGTAGAACGGATTTTTTGTCTTTTCTCTGCGAGCTCTGCGCCTTTGCGAGAAATATTGCTTTTGATCGTTACGTCCGCTGCTGGCCGGAAGCAGTCTTTTGGTTGAAAGAGGTTTTAGCAATACTGGCGGTGTCTGCATGGTCACGCCTGAGCTATTACATATTAATAGGTTTTTAAAGTAACGTTCTCTAAAGTTTCTGTTTCATCAGTCACCTGACCGATAACGACACTCGCAGGATATCCCAGCGCTTTTAATTCAGTTAAACACGCCTCGGCATTTTTAGCAGGAATTGCTGCCAGCAGGCCACCGGAGGTTTGCGGGTCAAACAACAGAGGGTAGTGCGGGTGTTCGCGTAGTCCGCCAGCTTCTTTTATCGCACGCCGCAGGCGCACATTCTGTTCCTGCAAGGAACTGAAGATGCCGGTCTCGATCATTTCCAGCGCGCCATCAAGAATTGGTAGAGCATCTAAATGTAGTTCTACACTTTTTCCAGAAGCACGCGTCATCTCAACAAGGTGCCCGAGTAAGCCAAAACCGGTGACGTCGGTACATGCGGTTGCGCCATGTTTATGCATGCAAATCCCCGCCGCCTGATTGGATAACAGCATGCTTTGCAGGGCGGTATCGATCCAGCGGCCTTTAGCTTTGAGGCGCATGTCAGCGGCGAACAGCGTGCCGGTGCCGAGCGCTTTGGTAAGGATTAGAACATCGCCTGATTGCATGCCGGATTTTCGCATCACCTGCTCGCGGTCGGCCAGACCGGTAACCGATAAACCAAAGGATAATTCTGCGCCCTCGCTGGAGTGACCGCCAACCAGTGCAGTATTACTGGCGTTTAAAACTTCTAATGCGCCAGACATGGTCTGGAATAACTGGTCTTCGATCTGACTTTCGATGCCGTAGGGGATGGTGGCGATCGCCATCGCCGATTGTGCTTCGGCGCCCATGGCAAAGATGTCGCTGAGCGCATGGTTGGCAGCGATCTGGCCGAAGATGAAAGGGTCATCGATGAAACTGCGAAAATAATCTACGCTCTGCACCACCAGCTTTCCCGCGGCCACTTCGGTTACTGCAGCATCATCCGGGTCGCTCAGACCGATGATGATATCATCGCGTGTTATGGGTTGCAGGCGATTGATCACGCGTGATAAAACCGTACTACCAACTTTTGCACCGCAGCCGCCGCAACGCATGGCGATGGCAGAGATCTCATGCAGCGTTTTTTCATCGGTCATCGCATTATTAAATTGCGGTACCGCGTCTTCCGTCATCTCGGGTAGCACGTTGAAGTTGTCCATGAAACGGCGGTCGATCCAGTCTTTTATTTTCCACAGCCAGGCACCCTCCAGTGACCAGTTGCTGCGTGAAGCGATGGCGTACTTATCGCCGGTGCTGATCAGGCCAAGAAAGTTTTTTTGCGGGATGAATTTTTTTAGCGCTTTGTTTTGCACGGCGCGTTCAAGGTTGCGTGCCAGCGGTGGTCCCTGGCGAACAGCAAACACGCCGGACTTTTCACGCGGGTGGTTGATCACCGCTGCGATGTCGCCGGCAGCAAAAATGTTCTCATCAGAGATGGATTGCAGGCAGTCGTTGACAGCGATAAAACCTTTTTCATCGACAGCGAGTCCGGCTTCCGCTAACCATGCGGGGGCAGAGGCATTGGTGACCCAGAGTACCGCCCCGGCCTGGTATTGTTCGCCGGTGCCAGTGATCAGACGGTCACGTTGCACTTCATCGATGCGTTGGTTACTGTGTATCGCAATATTGCGTTGTTTGAAAAACCGTTCGAAACGTTTTCTGACCAGCTGGTTATGTGTCGGCAGGATGTGATCGCTATCGCAATACAGGTCGATTTTCAGGAAATCGCTTGGCTGGTTTTTTTGTGCCAGCAGATGGTGCAGGCGAAACTGTGTTGCCAGTGCCATCTCGACACCACCAGCGCCGCCACCGACGACGGCGAGGTGAAAATCTTTATCGACAGTATTGATAACAGACTCTGAAAGCTGTTGCCACTGTGTCAGGAAACGATCGATGGGCTTGACGGGCAAGGTGTATTCGTCAGCGCCGGGAATGTGTAACGTGCCTGGCCTCGAGCCAATATTTATCGAAGCGATGTCGTAATGTATCGGTGGTCGACCGGTGCAGAAGATCCGTTTATTTTCTAAATCAATATCATTGACTTCGGCGTGGTAGATACGTGCCTGTGCAAACTGTGCCAGCGGGCGCAGGTCGATGTGAGCTTCGTCATAACTGTAATGTCCCGCGATATAACCGGGTAACATGCCGGAGTAGGGCGTGTGTAGATCACGCGTGATCAAGGTGAGACGCAAACCCGGAAGCGGATGCATGGCAAAATATTTCAGTACAGACAGATGGCTGTGACCGCCACCGATGAGAACAAGGTCTTTAATTGCCGGTACTGTGTTGGTACTTTTCATGCGAGAAAAATGGTTATTTGATTTATTATTATCTGCCTGGAAAGTTTGTAGCTTACACGTAAATCATCCATTCCTGAAATATCCTTAATATTATTTTGTGTCTAACAAGCTAGCGGGGTGATGTCGCCGTGAGAATATCACCTACTCGTATTTTACGGGTAACGCGGTTATTTTGTTGCAGTAATATCATGACTGCGATAGGGTGACAGGAATGATAAAACAACCGCAGTAAAGCAATGAATGAATCTGTACAACGTTATCAGTTTTTTGATCAGCATCCGGAAGTCGCGGATTTTCGTGCGGATATTATCCAGGGTCTGAGTGCTGCGAAACCTTACATCCTGCCAAAATATTTTTATGATGAGACGGGTTCACGAATATTTGAGGATATCTGTAATTGTACGGAATATTATCCGACGCGGACCGAAGTCAGTATTATCCGCGATAATATTGATGAAATTGTAGAAACGCTGGGTAAGGATTGCTTGCTGATCGAACCAGGCAGTGGCGATAGCTATAAGGTTCGCCTGTTACTCGATGCGCTCAGGCCGGTAGCCTATCTGCCCATTGATATTTCAAAGCGGTATTTGCAGGGTGAGGCGCAAAAACTGGCAGCTGAGTTCACCTGGTTGAATGTGCATGCTATCTGTGCTGATTTTACCGGGAAGCTACGCTTGCCATATCACGTTCAGTCGACAAATAAAGCGGCTTTTTTCCCGGGTTCGACCATTGGTAACTTTGTTCCTGAACAGGCTGTTAAAGTTCTTGAAGAAATAAAAATGATGGTTGGCGATGACGGTGGTTTGTTGATTGGTGTGGATCTGCAAAAAGACCCGCGTATATTAAGCGCGGCATATAATGACAGGACGGGTTTTACATCACAGTTTAATAAAAATCTGCTGGTGCGGATAAATCGGGAACTGAATGCAAATTTTAATGTCGACCAGTTTCAGCATCACGCTTTTTATAATGAAGATGAATACCGTATCGAGATGCATCTGGTCAGTATGCAGGATCAGCAGGTAACTATCGATGGTCAGTGCCTCTCATTTGAAAAGGGGCAATCTATTGTTACTGAGTATTCACACAAATATTCGGTGACGAATTTTCAGAAGCTGGCTGAGCAGGCAGGCTTCAACATCATAAAAACGTGGCTTGATGACGATCAGCTGTTCAGTGTGCATTATCTTGCATGAATATTGGTGATTGCCTGCATATGATTTCAGGTGGCGTAGTACAGACTTAAAACCAGGGGATGTGTTCAGGATGAAAGCGTTATTATTTTTTGTAGTATTGTTTTTAAGTCTCGATGTATACGCAAAAGATTTTGTTTTTACCGCTATTCCGGATCAGGATGAAACCAGATTGCAGCAGCGGTTTGGTCAGGTCGCGAATTATCTCAGCGAGCGACTTGGCGTGGCTGTAAAATATATCCCTGTCAAATCTTATGCCGCCGCGGTATCGGCGTTTCGCAATAACCAGGTGCAGCTGGCATGGTTCGGTGGTTTATCCGGTGTCAAAGCGCGCGCTCTGGTTAAGGGATCAAAAGCCCTCGCGCAGGGTGTTGAAGATAAACAGTTCGTTACATATTTCATCGCGAATAAAGCGACCAGTCTACAGCTATCAAACGATTTTCCCAAAGGCATGCAAGGCAGGGTATTTACCTTTGGTTCCAAAGGTTCCACCTCAGGGCGTCTGATGCCGGAGTATTACGTTCGTAAGAATTTTTCCAGAGCGCCTAAGGAAGTTTTTTCGCGGGTAGGCTTCAGTGGCGATCATAGTCGTACTATCTCACTGGTGCAGTCAGGTGCCTATGAAGTCGGCGCCGTAAATTATAAAGTCTGGGATAGCGCTCTGCAGCAAGGCAAGATCGATACAACAAAAGTGTCTGTTATCTGGAAGACGCCAACGTATCCGGATTATCAGTGGAGCGTGCGTGGTGATGTCGATGAAACCTGGGGTAAGGGTTTTACGGACAAAATCCAGCAGGCTCTGTTAACGATGAGCGCGCCAGAACTGCTGGCGGCCTTTCCTCGTAGTGGTTTTATCCCTGCGACTAATGCTGATTATGCGCCGATCGAAAACGTCGCAAAAGAAATAGGGCTTATCGATTAGATGTTTAGATAAGTCGTTAACTGACTGGCACACTTAACCATCGTGTCTGAAAGCAGAAAAATACTATGGCTTTTTCGTTTGAATTAAATTCTGCAAACCTGCGTTACAAAAATGTTGATGTATTCAATGATGTCAGCTTGTCTGTCCGTGAGGGGGAGCATGTGGCATTACTGGGCAAGAGCGGTGCTGGTAAGTCAACGTTATTGAACGCACTATATCAGCAGCAGCGTGAATATTGTGCGCTGGTTCCGCAAAATGTTGCACTGGTCGAAGCGTTAAGCGTTTTTCATAATGTATATATGGGGCGGCTGAATCAGCATGGTACATTCTATAATCTGTTGAATCTGGCATGGCCGCAGGCGAAGCCTGTTGCGGAAGTTGACCGATTGATACAGTCGTTAGGGCTGGATGCTTTACTGTTTAACTGCACCGGTGAATTGTCGGGTGGGCAGAAGCAGCGGGTTGCTATCGCACGTGCACTGTATCAGAACAATGAGGTTCTGTTGGGCGACGAACCTATCTCCGCGCTCGATTCTGCTCAGGCTGAGAAGATCATGCAGTTGTTGCATGATCAACATAATACTGTGGTGCTGGCGATGCATGATGTTGCGATGGCACTGCGTTTTGCCAACCGCGTCGTGGGTATAAAAGATGGTGTCATCGCTATCGATCAACCCGCCGATGCAGTCAGCGTCGCTGACCTGCATTTTTTATACGAAGCTTGATGCAATGGTTTTATACCGATACACATACTCTCGCTCACGTGCACTGAAAGTTAGCCTGCTATTTATTTTTATCGCGTTGCTGTGTTCCTTTTATTCTGATATCACGATAACCACATTGCATCCCTGGCAGGAGATGACAAAACTTCTTCGTGGCCTGCTTACGCCGGACTTCAGTGATTATCGAGATATTTTTTATGCGTTACTACAGACCATCGCGTTCGCGATGCTGGGTGTGTCGTTCGGCGCGGTGGCTGGATTCTTTCTGTCATTAATCTTTGATAACCGTCTGGTGCACATGAGCTGTGCGGTGCTGCGCTCTGTTCATGAATTATTCTGGGCATTGATCTTTTTACAGTTTTTTGGTCTGCATCCACTTACCGGGGTGTTGGCTATTGCGATACCTTTTTCTGCGATCTGCGCCAAAGTGTATGCTGAGATTCTGGAAGAAGCGGATGCTGCACCGTACAACGCATTGCCGGCTGGTACACGACGTGTTGCAAGTTTTTTTTATGCACGTTTACCGCTGATATGGGCGCACTTTAAAACTTATACACGCTATCGCCTGGAGTGTGGTTTGCGTACCAGTGCGGTGCTGGGTTTTATCGGTTTGCCGACGCTGGGGTTTTATCTAGAGGTGTTTTTTAAACAGGGACTGTATTCGCAGGCAGCGGCATTATTGATAACATTCTATCTGCTCATCGCTACGATGCGCTGGTGGCTGCGCCCGCAGTTACTGGTTTTTTATCTGATCGCCGCCGTTTACATCTTGCTGCCGGATGTTGTCGAGATCGATATGAATAATGTCAGACGATTTTTTACTGAAGATATCGTACCGTATCCATTACGTGTCACTGATGGTGGGCTGTTGGTAACGGCGGCGGCATTATTTCAATGGCTGTATGAGCTGCTCTGGTTGCAGGCGTTTGATGGCATCGTTCAGACATTGTTGCTGACGCAGATGGCGCTGGTATTAAGCGGTATGCTGGCATTGATGTGGTTTCCGCTGATAAGTCACCACTTTCAGGGTTTGCTTGGGCGATACTTTGGGCATGGTTTTCTGGTAATCCTGCGTTCGACGCCGGAATATTTGCTGGCGTATATATTTTTGCAGCTGTGGGGGCCGTCCATGCTGCCGGCGATCATTGCTTTGATGTTGCATAATGGCGCTATCATCGCTCATCTGTGTGGACGTTATGCGAATGAAATTTCTCTGACTGATAAGTCGATTAAAGGTTTAAATCTTTTTTCCTGGGAAATCGTGCCGCGAATCTATCCGCAATTTCTGGCTTTTCTGTTTTACCGTTGGGAAATAATTTTTCGTGAAACCGCTATTCTCGGTATCCTGGGGATATATACCCTGGGTTTTTATGTGGACAGTGCATTCGAAGAAATTCGATATGATAGAGCGGTTGTGCTGATCATTATCACTGCCATAATGAATATCGGTATCGACAGTTTATCTCGCCATATACGTCGTTATCTGCGTTTGAAAACGATGGTTCAGTGCCGTTAGAAACTATGGCGCAGATGGTAGTGGTGATATGTCACGCGTGAAATCATTCATCGATAAAGTGTTCACGGCTGTGTCAGTTATCGAAGCGTCGTTTGTTTGCGCACGTTGTTGATAGATCAGGGCGTAGGCAAGGACGTTGATGACGTACTCGCGTGTTTCTTTATAGGGAATCGTTTCTATCCAGATATCGGCAGGCAGGGTCTGGGTTTCAGGTAACCAGCGTTTTACCCGCTGTGGCCCCGCGTTGTAGGCGGCCAGCGCGATCGCGTAGTGGCCGTCGAACTGTGTCAGTAATTTTTGATAATAATATGAACCGTATTTTATATTGGTGACCGGGTTATACAGGCTGTTGCTGCCGCGCCAGCGTTCATTTAAATGTCTGGCGATGTATTTGCCTGTGCGTGGCATGATCTGCATCAATCCGCGTGCGCCGGTTGGTGAATGAGCGTTTTCGTTAAAGGCACTTTCACGGCGTATCAGACCATAGAGAATGACCGGGTTAAGATTGTGCTGCACGGAGTTCTCATGGATCTTGTCCGCATAATTGAGAGGGAAGCGGACTCCAATATCGTCCCAGTATTTTGCTTTTGCGATAGTGAATATCGCGATCTCATTCCACTGCCATTGTTGCGCAAGTTTTGCAGCAACCAGTATTTCATTTTTATTTAATGTATGTGAAGCGTGCCACCATTGTAATTTTGCCTCGTTCTTTCTGTCCAGCATCATAAGCTCAAAAGCAACGCGAAACTCTTTACGGTTTTTAAGTTCGGTTATATCTTCTTCTGAGACGTCTACCGGTGCATCGGATAACTGGTAGACGCTGTTTACTTTGTCAGCTGCAAGGAAACCATAAAAACTTCGTTTTGTTGAAAGCTCACTCAGCAGTATATGCCCTTTGGTGATTTCACCTGTTTCCATGTAAGACCGTGCCAGCCAATATTGCCATTTGTCGCGAGTTTTTTCTGTGTCATCGAGCGCGAGTATTGCTGATAAAACATTCGGCCAGTTCTGTTCTGACAGCGCGACACGCACTCGCCACGCTCGACTGTTATCGTCCTGCTTGTCTAATTGAACGAGACGGTCATAGGCGCCGGGTTCGTCTCTATAGACAAGTTTCATTGCGAGGCGTCGTTCCAGTTTATCGGCATCGATTTTATTCAGATTAATGCGCTGTTTGTTTGCATCCCATATTTCTATTGCAGCTGTAATATCTTTTCTGGCAAGGCGGTCGATCGCATGTCTGAACATCAGGGCGGATTGATCTGATTGTGGCTGTGATAATAGTCGAGGCAGATAACGTGAGGGGTCGCGGTGCAGTTTTAGCCAGAGCTGTGCGCTGGCGTGATATTTTTTTGGCATCTTGTTCATCACATAAGAAGCCAGGCTGACTTTGTTGTTTTTCAGGGCGGCATCAAATCGTTGCCAGCGTAGATCCTGGGTGAAGAGATCAGATTTTTTTAATTGTGAAAACAAGGCGTCACAGGCGCGAGGTTGTGAATGCCCGACTGCCCATAATTCGGCGGCGCCGATGAATGCAGCCTGTTTGTCACCGACCTGCAGTTGCGCGCGCTTGTAATAACAGTTAAGCGTTGCGTCCTTTGTCTGGATCTGATTTTCTAGCAATAGAGACCATTGTTTACGCTTGCCCAGGTAATACAGCCATTTACGGTTTAGTCTGCTGGCATAACGTGATGAACTGTGTTGCTGAAGAAACTGTTTTACTTTTTCTTCCTGGCCGAGATGCTTCTTTAACCACTGATACTGGAGGTAGGGGTAGAGTGGATAATCTTTCAGCTGATCTGCCAGTAGAAAATAGTTCGCCTTATCGTTCTTTTTAAGTGCGTTTTCAGCCCGCAAAAATAACTGGCGAAGCCGTGCGATCTCTTCATCAGAGAAATTTTTAGTTATCGTGTCGCTGGCCGTATCTTTTTCGGTGTCGCTAAGCGCGTCTTTTGTTTCGGCTTTATCGCTATTTGTTTTAGCTTCGCTGTCGCCTTTGTTGTTTATGATGTCGTTCAGACGTTGATTCAGCTCATCGTTGATGTTGTTAACTTTTGCCAGTATTAGCAGGTTTTTGTTATTCGTTGAGGTTTGTGTCAGGCCCGATGTGAATGTTGATGATGGTGCGTCGCCGGTATCATAAGTTGCTATCGTACTTATTTTGTCCGTAGGTTGGCTGAGAATGCCTGAAGGGGCAAACAGCAGTGCAGAAAACGACATTAAAATAATGCTTTCTTTCATTAGTAGTATGACTTTCTAGTGTGGAATTTTGTATACAATTAGGTGTTTATGCGCAATTTCCAGGTAAAAAATCAGTTCAATAATGTGTGTATTCAGTTACGCAATTTACCTGTTATTTAAGTGTAGTTCAAACTATTAGATAGCGTCGATTATTTGTTAAATTTACCATCAATATATACCCAGCGATTATTGAATCGGCCAAAACGGCTGTTTTCGTGTAATCGACAGGCTTTGCCATTCGTTTTACTGCGTGCGATAAATTCGACTTCACCGGTTTCATCGTTCTGTCTGCCGGCAGATGTGGTTTTGATTTTGAGTCCTAGCCATCTGGTGTTCTCATCAAGACGGATGTTTTTCGGGCAGGTATCCGGGTGCCAGCTGTAGCGCAAATAGGTCTTATCCAGCAGGCAGAAAGCGCTGTAACGCGAGCGCATCAAGGCCTCAGCGGTAGGCGCGTCGATGGTCTGCTCAACGTAGGGCTGGCAGCAGTCTTCATAAGATTTTCCGCTTTCACAGGGGCAGGGTTGCGTGCTGTTTTCTCTGTAGTTTTTCATTGGCTGATTTCTACTTTTCAGGAGGTACTACTGTGCGAGTTGGTTATAAGTTATTTTTATCCCGACATATAACAACCATAGCACTGTTTTTGAGCCATTTTATAGAGAAAACAACACGAAACATGTATGATACGCACTCCACGTGTCAGGGTGAGTTTTTTGGCGCGGTGATAAATAATATTTATCCAGATAAATTACTGATTTTATTGTGAAGATCTATCAGCAACGAATCAATGATTTTACTGGGCTTTCAAACTGGCACAAATCCTTCGGAGGAATAAGATGTCGGACATAGTTGCAACTAATCAGACAATTCTGGTTGTTGGCGGTGGCATTAGCGGCATGACTGCTGCGTTAGAAGCTGCCGAAGTCGGCAAACAGGTTATTGTTATTGAAAAGACACCATCAGTCGGTGGTCGAGTAACCAAATTATATAAATACTTCCCCAAGCTTTGCTTTCCGACCTGTGGTCTGGAAATCAATCAGCGTCGCATGGCGGCAAACAAGAACATCACTGTTCTGACCATGGCGGAAGTGACTGACCTGCAAGGGGAAGCCGGTAATTACACGGCAACTATTAAAGTCAGTCCGCGTTATGTAAACGCAAACTGCACCGCCTGTGGCGCCTGTGCCGATGCTGTTGAAGCCGAGTTTGATGACGAACATAACTACAATATGAACAAGCACAAAGGTGCTTACCTGGCGCACAACATGGCAATGCCAAAACGTTATGTGTTAGATCCTGCGCTGATCGGTACCGATGATGCGCAGAAAGCCAAAGATGCATGTAAGTACGATGCGATTGACCTGGATATGCAGGAAGAGACTGTCGAATTGAAAGCCGGTGCGGTTATCTGGGCAACCGGCTGGCGTCCATTTGATGCGGCCAAGATCCAGCCTTACGGCTACGACCGTTTCGACAATGTTATCACCAGTGTCGAGTTCGAACGTTTAATGGACCCCTTCGGCCCAACCGAAGGCAAGCTGATCCGTCCTTCCGATGGCAAAGAAGCGAAGAATGTCGCTTTTATCCAGTGTGCCGGTTCACGTGACCGCAACTACCTGAAACATTGTTCGCGTATCTGCTGCATGGCATCGCTGAAACAGAGTACTTATGTCTCTGAGAAATTCGGTGACGATGCCGATGTCTCTATCTACTACATCGATATCCGCGCCATCGACCGTTTCGATAATTTCTATCAGAAAGTTCAGGATGACAAGAACGTTACTTTCATCAAGTCGAAAGTCGCCAACATCATCGAGAACAAGGAAAATAAAAATCCTGTCCTGAAAGGTGTCGACACCGAAGGTTATCACCGCTACGAAAACGAGCATGACCTGGTCGTGCTGGCGATAGGTATGGAACCAAGTGTCGATAAAGACACGTTCCCGATCGAACTTAAAGTGAACGACGAAGGTTTCATCGAACATGATGAAATCAACGGCGGCGTATTCGCGGCTGGTTGTTCATCTGATGCGCTGGACGTTAACCGTGCAGTACAAAGTGCAACAGCTTCTGCGTTAAGAGCCATTCAGGTTATTAATAAAGTCGCACAGGCGGAGGGCTAATATAATGGCTGATGAAATGAAAATTGGTGCTTATATCTGTAAAGGTTGTGGCCTCGGCGATCGTCTGGATGCCGGTCAGTTAGAAATGACTGCAACACGCGACGGTAAAGCGGCTGTCTGTCAGCAACACGACTTCCTGTGTTCAGACGCTGGCGTAAAAATGATTCAGGATGATATTGATAACGAAGGCGTTAACCGCGTTGTTATCGCTGCCTGTTCACGTCGCGCCAAGACCGACGCGTTTGCCTTTGACAATGTCACACTGTCTCGCGCAAACCTGCGTGAAGGTGTTATCTGGGTTCGCCCTGATGAAGACGACCAGCAGGAAACTACACAGGATATGGCTGACGACTACGTTCGCATGGCCTGTGCAGAAGCGAAATATATGAAAGTGCCAGCTGCCTCTGGGCAGCAGGGTGTTAACAAAAACATCCTGATCGCTGGTGGTGGTATCTCTGGTATGACTGCGGCACTGGAAGCTTCGAAAGCTGGTTACCCCTGTACTATCGTTGAAAAAACGGGTGCACTGGGTGGTGCAACAGCACAGCTTTATAAAAAGATTCCAACCAAATCACCTTATGTCGACCCGCAGGATAACGGTGTCGCTGAGATGGTTGCAGCGGTTGAAGCTGATAGCAATATCACGGTTTGTCTGAACTCTACGCTGACCAATACAGCCGGTGCGCCCGGTCGTTTTGAAGCAGATATTACGACCGAAAGCGGCAGTACCGAAACCAAATCATTTGGTGCCATCGTACAGGCGTCCGGTTTCAAACCTTACGATGCCAATCAGCTAACTGAGTTTTCTTATGGCAAGAGCCAGGACGTTATCACTCAGGCCGAGCTGGAAGCTCTGGCCATCGCTGCTGATGGCGGTCCGATCAAACGTCCATCTGACGGCAAGGAAGTGGAAAACGTCATGTTTATCCAGTGTGCCGGTCAGCGCAGCAAAAAAGAAGGTCATCTGGAACATTGTTCCGGCTTCTGCTGTAGCGCGTCTATCAAGCAGGCGATGTATTTCAAAGATCAAAATCCAAATATCGATACTACCGTGCTGTACACCGATTTACGTACACCGGGTGCGGGTGGCGAAAACTTCTACCGCAGTGGCCAGAAAAAAGGCGTTATCTTTACTAAAGGTGTTGCCTCTGAAGTGGTGCACAGCAAAAACCCGATTGTTAAGTTCAAGGATTTAATTCTTGACGAAGACGTCGAAGACGAAGTTGATCTGGTCGTGCTGGCAACCGGTATGGTCGCCAACGCAGGTGAGCCGACACGTGAAGAGATCACTATTGCGGAAAACGAAGCGAAAGAAGCGGGCACCGAATACAAAGTGTCTGTGGAATCCATTTTGAACCTTGACTACCGTCAGGGCAAAGACGTACCGCACATGAGCAACGGTTTTGCCGATTCACACTTCATCTGTTTCCCTTACGAGACACAGCGTACCGGTATCTACACAGCGGGTCCAACTCGTCGTCCGATGGATACACAACAGGCGATGGATGATGCGGTTGGTGCTGCAATGAAAGCGATTTCTGAAGCTGAAAATGCCGGCCTCGGTAAAGCGGCGCATCCACGCGTGGCTGACCTTAGTTTTCCTAGTGTACGTCTGGAAGGTTGTACACAATGTAAACGTTGTACTGTGGAATGTCCGTTTGGTGCGATCAACGAAGATGAGAAAGGTTTCCCCGTGTTTAACGAATCACGATGTCGCCGTTGTGGTACCTGTATGGGTGCCTGTCCGGTACGTGTTATCTCATTCGAAAACTATTCAATCGACACCGTTGGTCAACAGCTGAAAGCAGTTGATATCCCTGACGAGTTCGACGAAAAACCACGTATGCTGGTACTTGCCTGTGAAAACGATGCGTATCCTGCACTGGATATGGCGGCGCAGAACAAGCTTGAGTACAGCGCGTTCACCCGTGTTATCCCAGTTCGTTGTTTAGGTTCAGTGAGTCTGAGCTGGATCACCGACTCGATGAACAGTGGCTATGACGGCATCATGTTGATGGGTTGCCCAAGTGGTGATGACTATCAGTGTCACTTCGTCAAAGGTTCAGGCACGGCGCAGGAACGTATGTCGAAAGTTGGCGATACCCTTGAGTCATTAAGCCTTGAGAAAGAACGTGTACAGACTTTTGAAATATCGATCACCGATATTCATAAAGTGCCGAAACTAATTAACGATATGGCTGAGACGATCGAACAGATCGGCATGAGCCCATTCAAGTTCTAAGGGGAGTTTGTAATGACTGATATAAATACAGGCATGGTTGAAAAATACCGCAACAACTTCCTCAAAGAAGTTGAAGCCAACGTCGAAGAAGGCGATTGGGTGAAGATGTGTATGCAATGTGGTGTGTGCTCCGGCTCATGTCCGTTAGGCGCGCACTGGGATCATCCGCCGCAGGAATTGTTCATGATGATTCGTGCCGGTAAACGTGATGAAGTACTGCAATCGACTTCTATGTGGATGTGTACCTCATGTTACAACTGCATCGTGCGTTGTCCACGTGAACTGCCTATCACGCACATCATGCACGGTCTGGCGCATTACGCGACACGTCTTGGCATCGAACCGAAAGGCCAGCCAACACGTCAGTTCGCACAATTGTTCTGGGATAACCTGGCGAAAAACGGCCGTGTTAACGAACTCTGGTTAGGCGTTAACCTTTACTTCATGAACGGCATCGTTGAAGGCATTAAAGTTGCTATGGGTATGGCAGGCATTGGTCTTGGTATGCTTAAGTCAGGTCGTCTGAGCCTTAAAGAACTGATCGGTGGTCACACCGTGAAAGACAAAAAAGGTTTCCAGGCAATGATCAAAAAAGCACAGGAGCTGGAAGCAGCTCGTGTAGATAATTAAGGTAGGAACAAACTATGTCTACTAAAGAATATTCATTTTATCCGGGTTGTTCATCGCAGGAAGGCGCGTCTTCCTCGAACTACCTGAAATCAGTGCAGTCCATGTGTGACGTGCTGGATATCAAGCTCAACGTAATCCCGGACTGGAACTGTTGCTCAGCGTCTATCGGTTACTGCGGTGGCGGCGAGTTACCTCGTTTAGCACTGTCTGCACGCAACATCGCGTTGTCGGAGCAGCACAATGCAGGTCAGGATATCGTTGCAACCTGTGCAGCATGCTGGTTGGCAACCAAAGAAACCCAGGAACGTTTAGACGATGATGCAGGTCTGATGGAAGAGACTAACATCGCACTTGCTGAAGCAGGTCTTAAGTTAGAAAACAAATCCAAGATCCGTCACATGGTCGAAGTGTTAATCGAAGACATCGGTTACGAAGAAATGGGCAAACACGTGAAGAAACCGTTAGACGGTATCAAGATCGCGGGTTATGTCGGTTGTCAGACTAACCGTCCATTCGGCATCGAAGGCGAGTCTTTCGAAAATCCGAAGTACCTGGACAAGTTCATCGAAACCATGGGTGCGGAACCGGTCGAAGACTACGACAAGAAAGTTTCATGTTGTGGTGGTGCGCTGGCTTTCTCTGAACCAGAAAAATCACAGGCACTGATCAAGGACATCATTGAAGCAGCTTACGATGGTGGCGCGGACATGATCGTTACGCCATGCCCGGTCTGTCAGATGAACGTCGAAGTTTATCAGGATAAAATCAATGCCAAATACGGCACTAAATTTAATATCCCGGTGACTTACTACAGCACACTGATGTCAGTGGCATACGGTAAAAACGGCAAAGAGTCTGGGCTTAACGGACAGATCATCAAAGCCAAACAACTGGAAGAGATTGCCAGTAAGTAATACATACAAAGCAATATCTTTAAAAAGCCCGACTTGTTCGGGCTTTTTTGTTGTCTGCAGGGTTATACCTTAGGTGACCAGTGGCTTAAAAAATCGGGATGCGAATTCGATGGCATCATCAACGTTGAATATTTCCCGGTTTTGTTGATCTTCGGTGAGCCACGCTTGCGCGACGTTATTGTCGATTAAAAATACCATTTCGGTACAAAGACTGGTGGCACAGCAGTTATCAGCCGCTGAGCTCCAGTTGATACCGAAATGCAGTTTTTCATTTTTGTCATGGTTTAATATCGTCTGATCAGATTGGTCAATAGAAATGGCTTCACCAGAGATATGACACTTTGAGTCGATGTGTGTTTCGATATCGAACATGGGGCTGATGGCAAGCGCGTCCAGCGCACACATGGCGTGTACGGTATGGTTATTGATGCTGATTTTATGATCACGTTGCTCCATGGTAAAAGGATAAGCGCCAACAGGTTCATCGTCACTATCAAAAACCACCATATCGTTTGAGCGTAAAATGTTAATTACATCATCAATGTTGCTGGTGTGTTTAGCGATCTCCGTTCTATTAAGCGTTCTACCAAGCTCCACATAACTTCTTAGTATCATCTGGTAGACATCGCTGATTTCAGGTCCGAGTTTTTTTTGCCGTTCTGCTAGCGGTAATATTTTATTCAGGCGATCGACAGCTGTTTGTACTTTTGTATTCATACCGTTTGATTATATTTCGTTGATCATCTTTATCAGCTGGGTTACGTCCAGCGATTCGATGGTGTTTACAGTGATAACGTTTTTAACTTCTTCCTGGTGTAGTGGTTGCAGGTTAGCAAGTTGGTGCTCGAGTACCGCCAGGTCAGCATCTGAAACATCGTTTTTCCTCTGGGCGATACGTTGCCGCAGAATCTCAGCAGGTGCGTTTATCTGTAAGATAACGTAGCCTGCGTTTAATTGTTTTGCGAGTGTTTGAAATGACTTGCGTTGTTCATGTTTTAAAAAGGCGGCATCAACGATAACATCGTAACCTGCATTAACTATTAACGAAGCAAGTTCAATCAGTTTTTCGTAAGTTTGTTGTGATGCGTCTGCCGAATAGATACCGGCATCAACTTTATCTGCTGCGCTGTCTGTCGAGGTAGTTTTAAAAAGGCGTTTTCGTTCAACATCTGAACGTATACGTATCGCGCCAATAGCATCGAGCAGCTTCTGCGATACGGTGCTTTTTCCAGAAGCGGACAGGCCATGCATAATGATTAATTTTGCTGTGGCTGGCTGCGTATACGTTAATGCAAGTCCAAGATATTTTTCGAACTCAGCAATTGTGTTCCCTTTTTCTCCAGTCGTTAGGTTTTCCTGTTTTAGCCGCAAAGTATTTACTTTGGCACGTACCAGTGCGCGATAACAGAGATAGAACGGCAGGACTGACAGCCCGGCATAATCACCTGTAATTTCAAGATAGCTGTTCAAAAAACGATTGGCGAGTTGATGTTGTTGCCGGTGTTGCAGATCCATGATCAGAAACGCGATCTCACTTATTACATCGATCCAGCTTAATCTTTCATTGAACTCTATGCAGTCAAAAGCCATCGGCTTATCGCTCAGCCACAGCATGTTACGTAAATGCATATCCCCGTGACAGTGGCGGATAAAACCGTCGACCTTGCGTTTCGCCATTAGCGTCTGTTGTTTGGTGAATGTGGATTTTCCCCATTGTAATAGCGAGGTTAGTTTATCTGCGTAACGATCTGAATTCAGATGCTCATTGATCTGTCTGAAATTTTCTTCGACCGGTTGATAGATGGTTTCCATATTTCCGTAGTCCATCGCATCTGTAGCAACAGTGGTTGACTGGTGAAAATTGGCAATCATACGGGCGATTGCATCCATGTGTTCAAGTTTGAGCTCGCCGGCAGTCAGCATGTTGTCCAGTTGTGCCGGTTGTGGGAACTGCGCCATCTTTACCGCGTATTCAAAAATTTCACCGCTACCGGCGATATGCGGCTCATCGGTTGTGCCAGTGACGGCAACGACATCAAGATAGATGTCCGGCGCCAGCCGGCGGTTGAGGCGCAGTTCCTGTTCGCAAAAGTGTTTTCTTTTCGCCAGCGTGGAAAAATCCAGAAAACCAAAGTCCACCGGCTTTTTAATCTTGTAGGCGAAGTCACCGGTCAGGATCACCCAGGAGATATGCGTCTCGATGAGTTCGATGTTTTTCACTGGATGATCGTAGACTTCCAGCTTCAGCATGTTTGAGATATTAATCATCGTAGGATCTATTCTACATCTTCTTTTGTTTGCACGACTGTTCGGTGAGAAATAATGTATTTAATGTTTTTTTTCGCAGAGGCGCAGAGGCGCAGAGTTCGCAGAGAAAAATAGTGTGTTCTTTGCGGTCTCTGCGCCTCTGCGAGAGATGAAATTTTGTTATATCTTTAGCTTAATCTAACAGCGTGAAACATGTTATGGCGTCATCAATCCCTGGCGAATAGCGAGGCGGGTGAGGCCGGCGATGTCATTGATGGCCAGTTTGTTTTTCAGGTGGGTGTAATGATGGCCGACTGTCTTGGGGCTGAGGTTGAGCAGCTCGGCGATCTCGTTGACCGACTTGCTGTCGGCCAGCAATAAAAAAACCTCGAACTCTCGCGGTGATAGCGTGGAGATCGGGTCGCCGTCTTCCGAATTTCTCGATTGCACCAGGAACGGCATCATCTCCTGGCCGACGTAGGAGGTGCCGGTGGCGATCTGGCGCACGGCTTCGATCATCACCTGTGAGGCGTTGCGTTTGGAGATGTAACCGAGTACACCGAGGTCGAGTGCGCGGGTCAGGTAGACTTCGTTCTCATAAACACTGAACACCAGAATCTTTGCGTCCTTGTCTTTCGCCAGGATCTTGCGGCTGGCTTCCAGACCATCGATGCCTGGCATGGAAATATCCATCACCAGTACGTCCGGTTTATGTTCAAAAAAAAGTGTGTAAGCCGATTCGCCGTCACTGGCTTCGGCGATCACTTTTATGTCGTCGGTAGCTTCCAGCAGTCGACAATAACCGGCGCGTACGACTTCGTGATCATCGGCGAGCAGCACACTGATGTTATCCGTTCTCATGTCTCTGTCTCTGTGTTATCAAGCGGGATGTGGATGAAGATTCGAAAACCGTCATCGATTGCGGTCTCATAATAAAACGCGCCGTTCAGCGCCTGGATACGTTCGCGAATGCCGATCAGGCCGAGGCCGAGATGTTTTTTAGCCGCGCTGGTATCCATGCCGTCGCCGTCGTCGCCGATGCTGAGGTGTATCGTTTTTGCATCACTGATGACTTTGATATTAACGTGCTCGGCGTTGGCGTGTTTTGCGATGTTGGTCAGGCATTCCTGAACGATGCGATAGATCGTGATGTTGCTGCGTTCGCCGAGATCAGACAGCTCACCTTTGAAATGATGCACGCAGGTGGTCTTCGGGTTGCGCTGGTTCCAGGCCTTGATCTCATCTTTTAAGGCTTCGACCAGGCCGAGGTTGTCCATCACACTGGGGCGCAGCAGGTGCATCATGGAATGTACGACATCGTAGATATGCGACGACACGGCGAGGATCGCCTGCGCGCTGGTGACCACGCGCTCGTCGCATTGTGGTGAAAGATCAGTGATCGAGGTGGCATCGGCCTGGATGGCAGTAATGCACTGCCCCAATTCATCGTGCAGCTCACGCGCCAGATGTTTGCGTTCTTCTTCCTGCACTTCCAGTGATTTCTGTATCAGTTGCCGGTTCTCGTTGAGTAGTTGCTGGGTTTTCTTTTCTTCCTGTAACAATTGCTGCGTGCGTTTGGAAACTTCTGTCACCATGTTGTTAAAAGCGGCGGCGGTTTTACCGACCTCGTCTTTGGGTTCGGTCGGCACGCTGACGGCGTAGTTGCCGGCTTCCACTTCGGCAGCGGCTTTTGAGAGTATCGCCAGACGGCGTGTCAGACTCAGGCCGATAAAGATGGTGACGATGATAGTCAGAATGATCTCGATCAGTGCGATGGTGATGCCGCGGTTGCGTGATTTGTGGATAGCGTCATCCATCAGTGACAGCGAAAAACCCATCAGCACCCGTCCCATCTTCTGTCCGGCGACTTTGATGTCGCGCGATATATCGAACACACCGTCATCAACCTGTGCCGGATGTTCGTCGATGGCGGGACGTGCCTCCGGTTTTTTTGTGCCAAGTGCGATCACGGTATTATCGTCGCGATCGGTGATGATGATGTAGGCCAGTTCCTTGTAGCTGATGATGTTGCTCAGATAATCTTCCAGCGTGGCGTAATCCACCGCCACCATATAGTTGCCGGCGGTGTTGGCGATCTGCTGGATCATGCTGGCCGCAGTGTCGCGCAGGCGGTCGGTGTGCGTGCTGTGGATGATGGCGATGTTGTTCCACACCAGTAGCGAGAGCATGAAAATCTCGATGGTGACGACGCTGGCGATTAGTCTGAAACGCAACGAATGAAACAGGGGAAAAATTTTAGCCATCGATTTTACTGATACAACAGCGCTCGCATTTTTTCATAATCTTCGGCAGATGTTTTTTTGAACCCGGAAAAACTGTTATTGCTCAGCGCCTGTTTTCCTTTCTCGGTGGTTTTCATCTGCAGCAAAGTGCTCGCGATCTCGCCGGCACAGTCATCGTTGATACGTGGGCTGACACTGATAGGAATGTGCGGTGTGCTCTGCGTCCTGGCGATGATGCGCATGCTCGCTTTCACTCGCGGGCTGGCGGCTGCATAAGGTGGCTGCATCAGCGCCGAAGCATCAGTGACACCGTGGTAGGAAGAAAGTAGTGAGGCATCATGCGACGGTGTGCTGATCATGGTGATATCAGTTTTGGGGTTGATGCCCGCGTCTGACAGGTGTTTTTTTACCAGCAGTGTTGCTAGTCCGGCCGGGTGTACGGTGGCGAGGCGTTTGCCACGCAGGTCTTCGAGTTTATAGATGTTGCTCTGCTTTGGCGCCACGATGACCGCCCACATGCCGGGCGAGTCGACGCCTGCGATCAGCCGGTAACCGGCCCTGCTGTGTGCAGCGGGATAAAAGTGCGGCGCGGTGAACAGGATATCGTAGCGTTTATCTTCGATGGTGCGGCGCGAAAACTCTAAAAAATTGGGCGCGGTCTCGATGCGCACGGTGGTGTGCAATTCACTGGCGAGATAATTTGCCAGCGGTGAAAAGCGGATGACGAGTTGTTCGGCGCTGACGAAGGGCAGGATGCCGAAGATGATCGGGCTGGCATATTGGCAGCTGTCGCTGCGTTGTGAGCTGGCGTTGATCGATCCACATGAAATAAGCCCAACGATAACGATCAGCTTTCGCAGGTATTGTGGAAGATATTTTATTCGCATATGTGAGTATCGTTAGATATGACTCGATTAAATTTATATCCTAAGTATAGACAGTATTCACATTTGATTCGAGCCTAAAAAAAGGCGGCTATAAAGCCGCCTTTTTTCCATGTGAATGTTTATTGCATAGGATCAGTCATCGTGATCGATAGTGCCGCTGAAGAAATCAGGGCCGGCACCAAACGGTGGCTGAACAAAAGTAACGTCCGGTGTATTGTTCGGCTGTCCGATCTGCTCACTTTCAGGTTGTGGCAGGTTGCCCGGTGTTTTTGAATTCACCGTAACCACACGACCCTGACCTGCACCAAACTGTGCAGCCGTTACTGTGCTATCCGGCAGGCTATCCAGGTAACGACGCAACGCATGTACAGGGTGCAGGAAGTTATCCGGTGCAACCTGTTTTACTACTGGACCGGTAATGATGCCCACTTTGTTGACCGGCTCAGTCAGCGTGATATCACTTGCGTAATCATCAGGATCGCTCAGCTGGAAGAACTTGTGGTTTGCACCACCGCCGGTACGGCAGACTTCGTCCAGTGCGTTACCGTGGCCGTAGCATGAAGCGAACACATAACGCTTGCCGGGATCGATCGGTTGACCGCCGATGGTAGTCTCAACGACACGGCCGCTAGAGCTGCTTAGAGGCAGGTTTTTCAGATCGACTTTCTGCGTCATGTTGGCCAGGCCAACATACCAGCCGCCGCGTTGCATGAATACGTTACGATCGAACACTGCGCCTAAAATAGTATTCAGGCTGCCTTCGATAGACGCGCCAGAGAAGTCGGCGATGTTGACCGCTGGTGCGATCGGGAACCAGGTGTACAGGTCGCGCAGGGTAATCGCGCTGTTAGCCAGCACGGCATTACCGAAACGGAAACCGTTTGCCATAGAAAGATCAACACCGTTTTCCCAACCGGGAACGTTTCTTACGTCCGCAACATTATCGGTCACGTTGAGGATAGCGTCGGCGAGGAAGTTGTTCAGCGTGTCTTCCAGAACATGGTGACGCAGTAATAATGTGTCGGTGTAACCAACAACAGTATCAAGGTCATCAACCAGCTGCAGGCCGTTTAAACCCGGTGGCAGGAAACCGCCTGGACGGAAAGTGTGGCGCTTGACCAGACCATCTTCGCCAGCGACAAAATCTTCTTCCATGGCAGCGACCAGTTGCAGCATCGCTGGATCTTCAGGAATTGACTCATCAACAGCAATGGCTTCCCAGTCAAAATTAACGATACGGCCACCGCGAACGTTCAGGTCAAGGCGCCCGACGTACATATCACGGTTAGTCTCTACCACGATAGCGCCGCCTTTACGCAGCATCTTGCGTGCTTTGTGGCTTAAGCGAGCGCCCGGTGTGGTTCGAATGACCTTGTCTTTGCGTACCACCAGTGCGCCCAGTGTGACTTCGTGGGTGTGAGCAGAGTACATGACATCGATGTCTTCAAAACTCTGTGCGATTTTGATGTTCTGTGACAGACCCAGTTCAGACTGGACCACGATCAGCTGTGCGCCCAGGCTTTTCACTTTTTCGATCAGGCCGGGCAGTTCCTGTACGCCCTGGGTAAAGCTGAGGCCGATATTAAATGCGTCAGCCTGTTGTGGAACGATGGCCGCAGTGATGCCGATTACGGCGATCTGAACACCATCACGTTGCAACATTTTGAACGGAGGCAATACAGGTTTGCCCTGTGCCTGTGGTGGCAGTGGCGCTGCGTTATAAAGGTTGGCAGCAACCGCCGGGAAATTGGCCTTGATCACGCCCATGCCAGCCGGTGTCGGGAACGGGGCTGTCGCTGTGATCTCGTCACAGGTATAACCGCTGGCAGTATCGGTCAGGCCGGAGATAACCGGCACGTCATCACAACTGATGTAACTGGTCATGGTGCGCAGGTTGCCGGGAATGGTTGGTTTCGGACCGAAGGTGGTGAAACGGTTGCGGAACACAGCGCCGCCGTAACCGAAGTCCCAGTTACCCGGTGTGTAAACGTCGATACCGAAAGCGTTCATCGGTATCATCATGGCATCACCCAGGGTGAACATGGCTTCTGCGCTACCGTGTGTCAGGTCACCGGCAGACAGTAAAACCGCTTCTGGGTTATCAGCACGGATGCTGTCGACCACAGTTTTTAGGCGAGCCAGGCCGCCAGAACTGGCAGATTCATATTCGGTACCATCAGGGTTTTTCAGGATGGCTGCGTGTGGCACCAGCGTGCCGTGCAGATCGCCCATCTCGATAAGGGTGATGGTGTTGTTGTCCATCGCATACGCTGATGAACTAATCGTACCAATCGCGAGTGCGACTGATAACAGGGTCTTTCGCCCTATAAATGATTGCTTCTTCGGTTTCATTTTATCCTCCACGTTTTTTTAATTCACTTTTTAGCCGGCGTGTTCGCCAGCAGCATCGCTATTTTTAATGATGTCGAGAGAGGTTAAAGACGTACAGTAAGTTGGGATATAGGGAATTTCCCTATTCTTGTTAAGGCAAAAACTTATTAGAAAATAATGATTTACTACATTACTCAACAACCGGCTTAACGATTTGAAGCCGCGAGGAATAAATCTGATCTGTCGTTTAGCTGAACCACACAGAGTGGCATGTAGCGAAGCCTGAATCGATATTATGGTGCAACGAAGTTATTAATCAGGGATTTTACGTTTCTGTTCTTTGTTAACGACCGGGTTGTGTGCGGTAAACCAGGTGAATTTATTTAGAGTCCCAATATCGTTGCATCTCATAATATAAAAAAGATGCCGTCCATGTTATCAGGACTAATCCGGTTAGTGCTTCAATGCCTGTTAAGTATCTCAAGTGTCCGATCGGTTCTATATCGCCAAAACCTAAAGTGGTAAATGTTGTAAATGAAAAATACCCGCAGTCCATTAAGCTGCCGTTGAAATTGCCAGTCAGCACACCCCAACCATCAGTTTTATTCATAAAGTAATAAGCGACTGCAAAAATCCATATTTCGATTGCATGAGCTGTCAGGGCAATAAACACGCCAGCAACAATCCTAAATCGGTGTTTTATTCCCATCTTTGGAATATATAAAGAGGCGCGATACAGAAGTTCGTAGTGAATAATTACAACAACCGCAACCACAATACTGTTTAGCAAAAAAACATAGATCATTTTATTTTTATAGAATGGTGATTGTGTGTTGAAGGTACAGATGCCTTCGTTAGTACACCATTTTATATAGAGCAGCCGGAATATAACAGGAAAACTTTTTGTTTATGCACCCGTTTTCCAGTGCAACGTGTCGTGTTGTATCAGAGTGTGAAAATATCGATACATGTATTTGAGTCGCTAACGGTTCTATTTATTGTTAAATACATTTATAACGTATGCGATCAACCCCACAGCAGCAAGCATGACGATGTGTTCGCTATGAAGAAAACCGTGTACTGCCTCATTTGATAAATGCCCCGGGTGCGCCAGCGCTGATGTTGAAGTCAGTAGTAATGTAGCCAGGGATAATTTTTTCATCATTGCACCTTTATCTTAATAATCTCATTGCCATCCGGATCGGTTAGATGCACTGCGCAGGCGAGACAGGGGTCGAAGCTGTGGATGGTGCGCAGGATTTCCACCGGTTGTTTCGTGTCATACAGGCTGTGGTTGTCCTGTAGCGCCGCTTCATAGGCACCCGGCTGGCCTTTGTCGTCTCTTGGCCCGGCGTTCCAGGTGCTGGGCACCACCGCCTGATAATTCTTGATGATCTCATCTTCGATGACGATGTAGTGCGCCAGGCCGCCGCGTGGTGCTTCCATAAAGCCGACACCCTGCGCGCTTTTCGGCCAGGAAGAAGGTTCCCATAAAACTTCGTTGAAGGTTCTGGTGTCACCGGCTTTGAGGTTGGTGATCAGGTCGTCATACCAGCCCTGCATGGCATCGGCGATGATCTTGGTCTCCAGGGTGCGGGCGGCGGTGCGACCCAGTGTCGAAAACAAAGCGGTTACTGGCACGTCGAGTTTGTTCAGTGTCATGCCGACCAGTTCTCTGGTCTGCTCATGTCCGCTGGCATACAACATCAGCACCCGTGCTAACGGCCCAACTTCCATGGCATGGCCTTTCCAGCGTGGTGATTTCAACCATGAGTATGACTGATCGACATCAAGATGCTGGTACGGTGGTTTCGGCCCGGTGTAGTTCAGATTGGTCTCGCCATCGTAGGGATGCAAGCCAGCATCTTTGCCTTTTTCATAGTCGTACCAGGAATGTGAGATGTACTCTTTGATCTCGTCAGCCGCATTCATGTCAACGTCGTGAATGGTGTTGATGTCACGGTTTAAAATGGCGCCGGACGGAATCATGAAGCCGGAAGGGTCGTCCATGCCGTTAGACGGGAAATCACCGAAGGTCAGGAAGTTGCCCAGACCTTCGCCGCGTGTCGTCCAGTCTTTATAAAAACCGGCGATCGCCAGTGTGTCGGGCACGTAAACCTGATCGACAAACGTTTTCATCTGATGGATGATGTCCTGCACCTGTGACAGTTTTTTTATGTTGATGGCGGAATCAGAATTCAGGTCAATGGCGCAGGGAACGCCGCCGACAACAAAGTTCGGATGCGGATTTTTGCCACCAAAAATCGTGTGTAGGCGGGCGACATCACGCTGCCAGGCAAGTGCTTCCAGATAATGCGATACTGCCATCAGATTGGCTTCGGGCGGCAGTTTGTAAGCCGGGTGTCCCCAGTAGGCATTGGCAAAGATACCCAGCTGGCCGGATTCGACGAAACCTTTCAGTTTCTTTTTCATATCGGCGAAATAACCGGGCGATGATTTCGGGTAACTGCTGATCGACTGCGCGAGTTCTGAGGTAGCTTTGGGATCAGCGCTTAAAGCGGAGACCACATCCACCCAGTCCAGCGCGTGCAGGTGATAAAAATGCATGACATGATCGTGGATGTGCTGCGCGCCGTTCATCAGGTTGCGGATCAGGTCGGCGTTTTTTGGCACTTTATAGTCCAGCGCATTCTCTACCGCACGGATAGAGGCGAGACCATGCACCAGTGTGCAGACCCCGCAGATGCGTTGTGCAAATGCCCAGGCATCTCGCGGATCACGGCCTTTCAGGATGGTCTCGATACCACGCACCATGGTGCCCGATGAATACGCACTTTTAATTTTGTTGCCATCCATCTGGGCTTCGATCCGCAGGTGGCCTTCGATACGGGTGATCGGGTCAACTACGATTCTTTCATTTTCACCTGATGCGCTCATATGGGCCCTCTCTTTATTATGACTGTAAATAGTCTGACAAAGTATCGTATTGCCATTTATCTTCTGAAAATGCTTCTGCTTCATCGCAGTTATCGTCTATCAGCAAGCATGTCTGTGCCATCCTGCAACTTAATGCCGCCTGCCACGCCGGGCCGCCAGATGCTGATTGTGCTTGCGGAGTTAAAGCTGCCATCGCCGCACGCGCAACAAAATAACCTGCTTGATGCGTCCAGTTGCCTTCGGCGCCGCAGCGTGTCGAGCAGTCGATGGTTGCTGCTTTTGCTGATTTCAATGTGTCCGATATCTCAGCCTGTGATGCGCTGCTGTCAGCGGCAACTTTAATCGCAAGTTGTATCCTGTCATCGCTGCATAATGACTGTACATGTTCTGTAAATAATGCCGCTACCATTCTTTGTTGCGTTGCATCCAGATTTTGTAAGGCCTGTCGAAATTCTTTGTCATTGCTTATTTGGGTCATGTTATTTCCCCGATCTTTAATTTTTGATGGTTAATCTGCCAGGTGTTCGGCCAGCGTTTCGGTCAAACTCAATAACGGAATATCCATGTTGTATTCTTCCAGTCCATCTTCGAGATTGATGCGGCAGTTCGAACAGGCGCTGATGATGGCATCGGGTTTTATCTTATCGAGTTGATCTTTTTTACGCTGGAAGGCTTTGAGGCGAACTTCATCCGCGCGCTCGTTAGAACTTACGCCGCCGCCAGCACCGCAGCACCAGCCCATCTTGCCGTGGTCGGGCATCTCGACAAAATTGTCTGCAAACAGGTTGATCAGGTTGCGCGGCTGTTCGATAACACCGCCGCGACGCGAGACCTGGCAGGGGTCGTGATAGGTAAGGCGCTGTTTATCTTTGCCGGTGATCTTCAGGCGGCCATCTTTGCGCAACTCATCCAGTACCTCAAGGATGTGTCGCACTTTAAAATTAAAGGCTTTGCCGATCAGGTTAGGGCCTTCCCAGCGGATCGCCATGTAAGCATGTCCGCACTCCGGGCTGATGACTGTTTTAACTTTCAGTTTTTCGGCGGCATCAACGATGCGTTGCACCAGTTCGGCGGCGATGTCGGAAACACCGATCTGTATGCCGCTGTTGGTGGCTTCGAATGCTTCGGTCGAGATGGTCCAGCTGACGCCCGCTTTGGCAAATATTTTTGCGATGGCTTCGATAAACTCGGGGAAGTTCATGATCTCCATCGAAGATAACAGCAACATGTATTCTGCGCCTTCGGTGTCGAGTGGTATCTTCAGGCCGGTATTTTTTTCGACGTGTTTGATCTGCGCCATCAAGGCCGGCAGTTTTACGCCCATCGGACTGCCGATGGTTATAGATCGTTTGGTGGCGCCGATCAGGCCTTCCGGCGCATGACCAGCTGCCGCCATGCCTTCACGCGTTTTTCGGATCATCAATGCGATATCGATGCCGACCGGACACACCATCGAGCAGCGTCCACATAATGTGCAGTTATCATAAACTAGCTTCTCCCATTTGCTCAGTAGTGCTTCATCAACTTTTGCTGTCAGGCCAAATATCTTTCCGATGCGCCCCATAAAAGTGTACTCGGATTTCCAGATGCGGCGCAATGGTTCGGTTTTATGGATGGGTGTCGTTGTTGGGCAACCTGTTTCCGTGTAGAACATACAGGCATCGGCGCACATGCCGCAATGCACGCAACTGCTGAAAAATGATGCGACCGTTGAATCGACCTGTTGCTTTAGCGCATTGATGCCCTTTTCTAATGAAGCGCTCATGACTCAACTCCTCTGTATCCTGAGATGGCACCGTTATACCAGCGTGACAGCACGACGGTGAAGGTGTGCATCAGCTTGGTAAATGGAAACACGACCAGCAGTAACTCGACGCTGAGAATATGGATGGCGAGCACTGTTGGTGCGGTCATGCCGATGCGATGAAAAGCGATGTAACCGGTAATCAATGGCAGTATCGTTACCAGCCAGACAAAATAATCTTCTCTGGTGCTGATAAATTTAAGCACTGTATCGCGCATACGATGTATCAGTATTGCCAGCAGCGAGATGATCGTGACCACCGCCGTGGCATCGATTATGGGCGTGGGTAAAGATGGCCAGCCAAAACCGATGATATCTTTAAACATCAATATATGTGGTGCAAATAAAAAGATCGTTACAAAAAGACCGAGGTGAAAAATCCAGCCGGAAACCACGGTAAACGTCGAGCGCTGAAAGGTGCTTTTGTCAGGGAATGTCCTGGAAACGATCGTGTGCAAACCACCAGACATCTCTGAGCCTCTGGCTTCTGCGAGATTAGGTTTGCGTCCTAATAATAAAATTTCAGAAAAACGTATGATCACGCCAGCGACAAAGATAACAACGGCGATCTGAAACCCGGGGCCTCTTACCCAGTCCAGGAATTCTATTTCACTCATCATGCAGCCCTCGTTGAATTGATCGGCAGTTTTTTTAAAAACCTGTTCTATTTTTCCAGATCATCAATGGATGTTTTGTTATGTGCAGCGACCGCTCTGTTCTTTTTGCTCCTGTTCATCGCGCCTAAAGCAACCCCGGCAGCTGCCGCACCGGCGGCTGTGTAGATAGCGGTCTGCGTAATGTTTTCGGTCGGCATCGAAAGTGACTTATAGAAACCACCGCCGTCCCAGAAATCCGGTTCCGAACAGCCCAGACAGGGATGGCCCGCTTCGATCGGGAAGCTGGTGCTGTCATTCCATTTGGTCGTGGCGCAGGCGTTGTAAGTGGTCGGGCCTTTGCAGCCGAGCTTGTATAAACACCAGCCTTTTTTTGCGCCTTCATCATCGAAGGTTTCGGCAAACAGGCCTTTGTCATAAAACGGACGACGGTAACAGCGGTCGTGAATGCTCTTGCCATAAAAGACTTTTGGTCTGCCGATGTGGTCGAGTTCGGGAAGGCTGCCGAAAGTTAAAAAGTGCATCAGTGTGCCGGTGATTACCACCGGGATCGGTGGGCAGCCGGGCACATTGACGATCGGTTTGTCCTTGATCAGATCGCCAACCGAGACTGCACCGGTCGGGTTGGGGTTGGCGTGGGGGATGCCGCCGTAGGTCGCGCAGGTGCCGACCGCGATGATGGCTGCCGCGCCTTTGGCGGCCTCCATCAGCATATCGTAATTACTGACGCCGGCGATGGTGGAGTAACCGGGGTTGTCCATCGGGATGGAACCATCGACGACCAGCAGATACTTGCCGTCATTTTCTTTCATCGCTATCTTGCGTGCTTCTTCAGCGGCGTGTCCAGCGGCGGCCTGCAGTGTGTGGTGATAATCCAGTGAGATAAAATCAAAGATCAGGCTTTCGATGGTCGCGGTATGCGCACGTGTCAGTGATTCGGTACAGCCGGTGCATTCCTGAAATGATAACCAGATGACAGATTGTCTTCTGGCATTTTCTAATGCGTGAGCAATCTTTGGAATCATCGCCGGTGACATCGCCATCATCGATGCGGTAGCAGCGCAGAATTTCAGAAAACTGCGCCGCGAAATTCCCTGATTACGCAAAGTTTCACCCAGTGTTCTATTCTTATTAGGCTTGTTTTTCATTCCTGTTTCCCCGGCACTGACTTAATTGATTTCCAGGTTATTATTCAGTTCGTCATTTCTGTTTTCTTCCAGCGCCAAACGAAGATGGCTATAGGCAGCCATGATGTCTTCTGTCTGCGAACAAAGAATCTCTGGCATGGTCGTCACTTCGATAAAACGGCTGATGATATGGCCTTCGTCGTTATAGTGGGTGACAATCCACACCCCGGCATATTGTGTTTCGATGATCTCACTTAAACCCAGCGCTTTCAGTTGCGCCAGCACTTCACCCTGACCGAGCGTTTCCAGGATTTTGTCTTCTTCACCGGGCGCAAGCGGGATGCTGCGCAGATCAATTATCGTGCTGCGTCCTGTCTCTATGAGATTATCCAGCGCGTGCCTCACTTCGTTCAGCAACGGCTTCACATTAAGTGTCAGATCATCACTGATCTGGATGTTAAATCGCACCACAGTCGAACTGGACATGATTACTCCGACATCTCATTTCTTCTACCAGGGGAATCATTCAGTGCAGAAGATTCTTGATCTGTGCTAACTTGCTGCCATTGATTGATTAGTTTCACCGCTTCGTTGACGGCTTCATCCAGCGCGTTTCTCACCACCAAAGTCGGTTGCATGCCCCAGCCCATTTTGTCCGGTTGAATGCCGATCAGGGCACGATTTTCCGGAAGGTGGTCAGTCAGGCGTGCGATATCCATCAGGTCGATCAGACCGACTTCGTGGGCGCTGCGTTTGGTGCTGCCAAGAAACTCATCCATCGCGCCGCCAACAAAGGTGTTCACCGTGCCGGCTGCCTGCTTTAGTTCGGTGGCATCAAACACGATCAGGTTGGCGCAGTCCTCGATCCATACCGCGAGGGTGAAGCTGAGTGTGCCGCCATCGATAAAGTTTAAATCTGGTATATCAGGATGTTGTGATTGAAGGTGGTTGAGAGCGTGGATGCCCGCACCTTCGTCTGAAAGCAGGGTGTTGCCGATTCCAAGGATCAAAGTCTCACCGCGGTTCATCGAGTTTCCCGGATAGAATTGTATGTAACTTTGTATCAGTGTATCGTGCTACTGTTGTTGATTTATGTCAATAAGCTGGCTTGTTTTCTAAAGTTACAATGTAGGGCGATGTAAACGACTTTTTTCGGATTGCTTTATGTGTCTAGGTATACCCATGCAGATAAAATCCATCGATGGCTTCATGGCGCGTTGTGAGGCCAAAGGCGTCGAGCGTGATGTCAGCTTGTTCATGATGCAGGATGACGAACTCGAAGTGGATGATTTTATCGTGGTGCATGTGGGCTACGCGATCCAGAAAATTTCTCCACAGGAAGCACAGACTGCGTGGGAGGCTTACGACGAGATGCTGGCAGCGGAGCCATAAAGTGCACGAGCTTGCTATCTGTCAGTCATTGATGGACCAGGTAACAGACATTGCGCTGGAACGTGACGCGAAAAGTGTAACGTTCATCGTCGTTGGCATCGGTCCGCTGTCCGGTGTTGAAACGCAGTTATTAAAAAATGCTTATTCGGTTGCCAGTGCAGGGACGGTCGCAGCAAATGCAAAACTTGTCATCGAGTGTTTGCCGGTGAGGGTCAGGTGTACGCAGTGTGACAGTGAGTCGGAAGCTTTACCGAATAAACTGATCTGCAAACAATGTGGTGACTGGCGAACCACTTTGATAAGTGGTGATGAGATGATGCTTCTCAAGGTAGAGCTTGAGAAGCAAGCGAAAAATGAAAAATATAAAAGCAAAAGCTAAACAGCGTACTTGTCTCTTTAGCTTTTAACGTTTGTCCATTTTTCACTTTTCATTGCCTGATTAAGATACACTGAATTTAACGGGAGGATACACCATGTGTGACACCTGCGGATGTAACGTAACCCACGGCAATGAAGGCCTGATTCGTCCGGGCGGCAAGCTTCATAAAACCGAGAGCGGCAAAGAGGCGGTCACGGTGCTGCGCAGTCTGTTGCACGAAAATGATCACACCGCCAAACACAATCGTGACCATTTTGATTATCACAATGTGCTGGCGATCAACCTGATGTCGTCACCCGGTGCGGGTAAAACCTCCTTGCTCGAAGCCACCATCCAGATATTGAATGATGATGCGAACAAGAACCAGTTGCGCATCGCGGTTATCGAAGGTGATCTTGAAACAGAAAACGATGCGGAACGCATCCGTAAGCATGGTGTTACTGCGATACAGATTGCCACCGGCAGTGCCTGTCATCTGGATGCGCACATGGTTCATCAGGCATTACATAATCTTGATCTCTCACAGTTTGATATCGTGTTTATCGAAAATGTCGGCAACCTGGTCTGTCCCGCCAGCTTTGATCTTGGCCAGCATTTAAATGTGACCCTGCTGTCGGTGCCCGAAGGTGATGACAAACCTGCAAAATATCCTGTCATGTTCCGCACCGCTGACCTGGTGATGATCAGCAAATGCGATCTGTTGCCTGTGCTCGATGATTTCGATCCGGAAAAAGCAGAAGCTTACCTGCACGATATCGCCAGCACTGCGCCTATCATCGCGCTGTCATCAAAAGACCATTCCGGCATGGATGTATGGATCGAATGGGTCGCGCACCAGATAGAGGAACGCGTTAGCTACCTCGAACAAAATCCGGTGATTGAACACGAGCATCACCACGAACATGCACATGATGAAGAAATGCCTGCATGACGATCAGCGCAAAACAATGGCTGGAAAAAATTCACGCGCTGCCGCATAAAAAAGACAGGGTAAAAATCATGAACGTCTGTGGTGGCCATGAGCGTTCGATTACCATGGCCGGCCTGCGAAAAGTTTTGCCGGATTACATCGAGCTGGTTCCCGGCCCCGGTTGTCCGGTGTGCATCTGCCCGGAAGAAGATATTTTTGAAGCTATCCAGCTGGCGTTAAACGAAGACATCATCCTGGTCGCGTTCGGTGATATGTTGCGGGTGCCGGTCAACGTGGCAAAGACTAAAGCGAAAACACTGGAGCAGGCCAAAGCGCAGGGTGCGGATATCCGGCCGATCGCCTCACCGACCGAAGCGGTGTCTATCGCAAAACAGAATCCTGATAAAGCCGTGGTGTTTTTTGCTGCGGGTTTTGAAACCACCACTGCGCCAGTGGCGGCGATGATGGTAGAGGGCGTGCCTGAAAATTTATCCGTGCTGTTATCCGGTCGTCTGACCTGGCCGGCAGTAGCCATGCTGCTGGAATCGGGTGAGCCGGGGTTTGATGCGCTGGTCGCGCCGGGCCATGTCTCGACCATCATGGGGCCGGAAGAGTGGGCGTTCGTTGTGGACAAACACAATATTCCGGCTGCGGTTGCCGGCTTTAAACCGGAAAGCCTGCTGGCAGCGATGTATTCAATTTTACGTCAGCTTGATGAAGACCGTTATTTTCTGGATAACTGTTACCCGGAACTGGTAAAAGCCGGTGGCAACAAGTCTGCACAGGCACATCTCAACAAAGCGATGAATATCTACGATGCCAACTGGCGTGGTGTTGGCATCATCCCGCAATCCGGTTACATACTGGATAAAAATTACAGCCAGTATGACGCCAGAGAACAGTTTCCCGGTTACGCCGATGATGCGCGTAAACGTGCAGGGCAGATGCCGCCGGGTTGTGATTGCGCGCAGGTGGTGCTCGGTAAAATTTATCCCAATGAATGCCGCCTGTTTGGTAAAGCCTGTTTGCCGGGAAATCCGATCGGGCCGTGCATGGTATCCGATGAAGGTGCCTGTCGGATCTGGTGGGCAGGTGGTATGCGTGAATCGGCATAGTGAATAATCTTTCCGCAAATGGTCGCTCCAGCGCTTCCATGCGCCCACGACATTAATGCATCCTTGCATGTCAACGCGAATAAACGCAAATTAAAAGCGTGGCCATTTATTTAAACAGCAAACTGAAAGTAAGAGCTGAAATATTAGCCAGGAAAATTGTATTGTCCGGTCAGGTACAGGGTGTTGGTTTTCGTCCTTTTATTTATCGTCTTGCCATCGAGCATGAGCTGAGTGGCTGGGTGAGAAACGGTACTGGTTTTGTTGAAATACATGTTCAGGGCCAAACGCGGAAGCTGCAAAATTTTCTCAGCGACATCTTTGTTAAAAACCCACTGCTGGCAAAACCCGTACTTGAATCCGACAGGCAGGCAGAACCTGAAGCCTTCGAGAGTTTCAGCATCCTGCAAAGCCGGCAACAGGGAGAGGCGCGTATCAGTGTGCCGGTGGATCTCTTTCTGTGTGATGATTGCCTGACAGAATTAAACCGGCCATCGGATCGTCGTTATCATTACCCGTTTATCAACTGCACACAGTGTGGCCCGCGTTACACCCTGATACGAAGCCTGCCGTATGACCGTGCCAATACCACCATGGCCTATTTTAAATTGTGCCCGGCATGTCTGTCTGAATATGAAAACCCGTTAGATCGACGCTTTCATGCTGAGCCCGTTGCCTGCCCAGTGTGTGGTCCTTCGCTGAGTTTTCATATGGCGGAGACTTTGATCGATGATAATGAAGCGGCGCTAAAAAAA
>SWCD01024276.1_pt1 | contig 46107 bp, 38 predicted proteins | sample 4693011 | NCBI WGS metagenome assembly SWCD01 (sample SAMN10267278, study PRJNA491770) | bioreactor metagenome | isolation source: DHS bioreactor inoculated with marine | place: Japan: Omine Ridge, Nankai Trough
TTTATTCATACTTATGGTACTGGGCAAATGATCAGTATGCATCTGAAGTTGGCTTTACAATTCGAAGTGAAGAGCCTCACTCTGCAGTAGAATTATTTGGTGGTATCAGCTCTATATCATCTGGATCTAGCGCTGATTCTGAAATTCTTTACCAATTTATCCAAAGTCAACAAATGGTCAATTCTGTTGATACAGAGCTTAATCTTAGAGCCATGTTTTCCAAAGCCGAAGGCGATCCGATATATAATTTCGACACCTCAGGTAGGATTGAAGACCTGACAGACTATTGGTTGCGAATGGTCAAGATATATCACGATTCAGGGTCTGGGCTTATCGAATTACGTGTCTTGGCCTTCGATGCAGATGATGCCTATAGAATAGCAACTGAAATTGTTGTGCAGTGTAGTATAAAGATTAACGAATTATCGGCAATTGCCCGGGATGATGCCACAAAATATGCCCGCACTGAACTTAACTTAGCAGTTGATCGTTTAAAAAAGGCCAGAGGGGCAATAACTGCGTTTAGAAATAAATACCAGATCGTTGACCCGACTGTGGAAACTGAAAGTAAACTCGGGGTACTTTCTTCGTTACAACAACAGCTGTCGGAAACATATGTTGAGCTCGATCTTCTGAAATCAACAACAAGTAAAAATGACCCACGCGTTAAGCAGGCTGATCGCAAGATTAGAGTAATAAAGGAAAGAATTAAAAGCGAACGTCAAAAAATTGGATTAACAAAGGGGGACGCGGCTCAAGGTTTTTCAGCAATTCTCGAGGAATACGAAAGCCTTTCTGTTGATCTCGAATATGCTCAACAAACATACTTGTCAGGACTTACATCACTTGATTTAGCGCAAGCTAAAGCACAGCGTAAAAGCAGGTATCTAGCATCGTATATAGAGCCAACATTAGCTGAAAAAGCCGAATACCCAAAACGGCTTCTAAACCTAGGTATTATAGCGACGTTCCTACTTTTATTTTGGGCTTTTGTGATACTAATTTATTTCAGCGTTCGAGACCGTAGATAAGCAACATGATTGAGCTTCGAAATATCTGCAAAACATATGTTCTGCATGGCATTAAAAAAACTGTTGCCAATAATATTTCCATAACATTTCCAACAGGAAGCAGTGTGGCTCTACTTGGACGTAACGGAGCGGGCAAAACTAGCTTGCTTCGAATGATTGCAGGCACAATGGATCCAGACAGTGGAACTATTACCACGGATGGGTCGATATCATGGCCCGTCGGGTTCTCAGGCAGTTTCCACCCAGACTTGTCGGGGGCACAAAATACAAAATTTATAGCGCGATCACATGGTGTTGATACGGTAGATTTATGTGATTTTGTTGAATATTTTGCAGAACTCGGAAGACATTTTCATTTACCACTAAGAACATATTCTTCTGGTATGCGCTCACGTTTTGCTTTTGGCGTTTCTATGGGAATTAAATTTGATACATATTTAGTAGATGAAGTCACATCCGTTGGGGACGCCGCTTTTCGTGCTAAAAGTATACTTGTATTTAACAATAGAATGCAAAGCAGTAGTGCAATATTTGTATCTCATTCTATGGGTATGGTTAAAGATATGTGTGATGCAGCTGCTGTTATAGAAGATGGTATGCTAACATATTTCGACGATGTCGATGAGGCGATTGCTTTACATACAGAAAATATGAAGAAACCGCCCCCAAATTAATATTTATCGCTCGTGGTATTTTACAAAATAAAGTCATCAGCACCCATATCTGCAAGCAAAGTGCTACGTAGCAACAAGACGTCGCTGCCGCCAAGATCGATGCGCACGTGGTCTCCCACTTGCCCCATGATTGCCTGAACGTCGGTGTAGGAGGTAAAGCCAAAGCTTGAAAGATCAACGCGGTCATTACCAAAATCGTCGAAGTCCAACACATTATCCAACGCGTTACCTGCCATGAAGACGAAGACATCATTGCCCGCATCGCCACGTAACCCGTCGGTGCCGGCGCCTCCGTCAAGCGTATCATTGCCAGTGCCGCCGCGGATGTTATCGCGCCCTCCAGCTCCATCGATACTGTCGTTACCATCGTCACCAAATATTTTATTAATACCATTATCACCCGTGATTGTGTCACCGAAGTTTGACCCGAAAACGTTTTCGATGGCGGTGTAAGTATCTCCTTGGGCATAGCCGTTCTCGCCTGTGCCAGTTAAATTAACGGTTACACCTGCACTACTGTCGTTATACATCGCCCAGTCAATGCCCGCACCGCCATCCAGCGCATCCGCGCCACGCCCACCATAAAGGAAGTCATTGCCTGCGTCGCCGAAGATGAAGTCGTCACCGTTATAGCCGCGCAGAATATCGGCAGCTCCCAAACCATGTATCTCATTTGCGCCCGCTGAACCGGTAATCATGTCGCCGTTCGTATTGGACCCGATAACGTTCTCGATGCTGATCAACGTGTCATTATTGGCCGTTCCACCAATGTTCACATTTGTCACCAGATTAATTGTCTGTGCATTGGTTGAGCCGCTGTAATCAACCGTATCGACGCCAGCTCCGCCATTAATTGTATCCGCACCCGTGCCGCTGATGAAGATGTCATCACCCGCTCCGCCGGTTTGCACGTTACTACCTGTGCCACCAGCTAAGAAATCGGACAATGCGGCAGTTATAGCTGTGGCCCCGTTGCTGACTGCACCATATGCGCTTATCAGAGCGCCTGTAATTGTTGCCACATCGTAAGCTGTACCGGCGATTGATATTGTTTCGATGTTTTCCAGCGTATCAATTTGACCGCTGCTATTTTGCAAGCGCAAATTAGTGCCAGTGTAAGTCGCATAATCATATAATACATTGTATGCGGATGAGCCGCTCTCAAGAAGCACAGTATCATTCCCGGCCCCGCCATTCAATCGATCGCTTCCTGATCCGCCGGATAGGGTATCATTTCCGGCCCCGCCATATAGCGTATCGGCGCCATTACCGGATGATAGTATATTGTTTGCACTGTTGCCTGTAATAGTATCGTTACCACTGCCAGTTGTGACATTCTCAATGATGGTTCCACGTGCTATGCCTAGGTTGCCAATACGGCCATTAGTGTCTGAATATGTTTCAGGGGTAAGATCAATGCGTTGATTTGAACCGCTAGAGCTGAAATCAAACGTATCGATACCACCACCATCATATATAGCGGCCGAAGAGGTACCAAGGATGTTCACATTCGCGTCACCTGTTTCACCAACACCGTAGGTTGTGTTGCCCGCGCGGGTTGTGGGTGTGTTGCCGTAAAGGTTTTGAATTGCAAGAATATCAGCGATTTGCGGAGAAACGGCCAAAGCATAGCTGGCATTGACTGCAGTGTTCTGAGATTGGCTGAAATAGGACATAACTGTCGCCTGCCAGCTATCATTGGCATAATGCGCATCTGTACCGTAAGAGGCGTTGCCATTATAGTTGCCACCGTGCCCCAAACCTAGAGCATGACCGATTTCGTGGATATATGTCTGGTAGTTAAAGCTGGTCAGTGAAGTACCGTAGCTGTTCAGCCAAGCCGTTGAAACGTTGACGGAAGAGGACAGGATTTGTCCGCCAGATGTGACGGATGATGAATATGCACCGCTTCCAGTATCACCGAATACAATATCAGCACTGGCGCTTGTGCCGTTTTGAGCTGTAAGCAGATAATTCCCTGATTGGCTGTTATTATAAGAGCCGGCAGAGACATAATAGGTGCCCGAAGTTGCCGCCGTGTAGGTAAGTAGAGAATTTAAACCGGCACCGCCATCGTCATTAGATGCAATCTGCGTACCACTGGCATTACGCAGGCTTAGCAGGGGGTCTCCCAACTGGCTGGTTGTACCGTCACCATCCAGGCCAAATGAATACGTCTGACCGGCTTGCAATGATATTCTAACCCAGTCGTTATCACCAACAACAGAAAGAGACCCTGCGAATGTCTGGCCGGGGGCGAATGAGGCTGTTGTTGTAACATTTGCTGCAGCATCAATGTTTTCCGATAGTGTTGTGCCGCCACCTGTGCCTTGAATAAAAGTAAAAGTGATCCCGGTTACATCTGACCACGCTTGCAAAGCATTGGTTGCCAGAAATTGACCGTCAGCGGTCAAGCTGGATATGTCGACGGCTATTTCACGGCTAGCATCCAGATTGAAACTACGGGCTGATACGCCCCTAAAATCCTCCCAGTAACCATTGGTCAGCTGATCCGCAATTTGGTCAAAAGTAAATGTCGGCAGGGCCGCATTGCTCGTGCCGCTCGTTCCGGTGCCAGAAGAATTCACACTCTCTTGCGTATCAATTGCATCGGGATGGTCGTGATGATGGTGTTGTTCAGCGTGGGTATCGTGATTAACGACAGGTAGAACGTCTGCGGTTGCATAGTCACTCTCGATAGATTCCGAATCGATGTTGTCTACGGCTAACGCGTCATCGGTATCATGGTCAAAGTCTGGCGAGAATATATTACCGCTGTCTAAGTCCGCGTCACTTATATCATCGTCAAACTGGTCAAGCCCAAAGGTTAGCGATTCAATATCATCGAGATCATCTAAGCTAACGTCAGTGAAATCAACAACTGTGTGGGATGAATTGCTATCGCCCAGTGTGTTGTTCAATGCTGAGCCACCAAGACGGCTCTCATTCGCTTTATCTTGCATCAACCGTTTATAAAGTGTCTGCATGGATCTATTCTTTCCTTTGGCAATTGAAACCAACGCATTGGCTCAATTCATTTTATAAGCAGGCTGTTCTCTGCGGGGTTAGTCCACATAAGAATGGAGACAATCCCGTTGCTTTGCCTGCTAAGGCATTGATTTTGGAAACAATCGCTAAGAAATATGCTTTAGTTGGGGCAAAAAAAAGTTAACTTTGTGCCCTTCGCATCTTAATTTAGACATTATTGATGTTTTGCATTGATAGCTGCGCATTACTGCGTGAGGTTTACTGTCCAAAGTGTTCCTGCCCTTGTTTGCTGTCATTTTTTAAAATTGGCTGGCTGCGGTCTATGCGCAACCTTACCAAAAATGCTTATGGTCTATTTTTTGTTGTACTTACTTTAGTTATTAAAATTTTATTACAGTTCTGGTTTGGCTTAGTGTAGCCACGAAACAGTTACATGTATTTTTGCGCAAATAATCGCTTATTTTTAATATATTAGTTGGCTAAAAAGTGCCGATTGGGTGAAATAGTCGTGTTGTTGATATAGAAAACTGGAAGATGCCATTGTTGAACATAACTAGAATAAGAAGTTAAAAAGGTGCTGTCAGAGGAACTGGACGATTTCGAGATCGCATCATATTTTCGCAAAATGACAATACAGAATCTATTCAAAAACTTCAAAATATCTCCCGAAACTGTCCACCTGGCGGTGATGTATTATGTGCGATATCCACTGAGTTTACGGCAAGTGGAAGATATTCTGCATGAGCGGGGCATCGGTATCAGCTATGAGACTAGAGGTGGTCCTACTTTTTCGACCAGTTAGTAGCCAGTTTAAGATGGGTCAGGGTTTCAAACTGCGTTTACGACATTTCATTAAAGTTGCCTGCGGCTGGAATAGCTAGGCTTTTATTTAAAACATCCGCTGCTGGGTATCTATTTTTAGCATCGCGCGCACGGGTATCTTATGGCTATAATCCTGTCACGCGCCTGACCATGGGGTTGCGATATACTATTCGCACTCATTTCGAGCGGTACCTTTTTTTTGTTAATGCGCCTCTTAAGTTTCGGTCAATCCAGTGCGCCCCACACACAGGTTTCCTTTATCCTCGTTAAATGGTTTCTCAATGGGTAGCATGTATTCTCGTGGTTTCCACCTATAGCGTCAAACCCCCCGTAATTTTACAGATATAGGGCTTTATGTTACGCTATCCGCAATATGCAGTACGATTCGCGACATCTGCTTTATGCGGATCACAGGATTTAAAATCCGGTTCTGACCCGGAAATGCGAGCGATAAGTACAACAAATGGCAAAAAATACACCGTCCAATGGCACGATAAAAGCTCAGGCGGTCGCCATAGGGCCCGAGAACGAATTACTGGAGCTATTGCCTAAGATCATGCTCTTTCCCGGCGAGGACCAGACCACATACAATGGCTTGCATGCGGCCTTTATGTCAGACCTTTCCCCAATCACCCCCTATGAGACCGTCATTGTGGAAAATATCGTCACCCTTGAATGGGAAGCCATGCGTCACCGGCGGATACGCGACGATCTCATTCGATTGGAATATCGAAAATATGCTGCCGAGGTATTTATGACGCAGGAAGTCAAAACCCCATTATTTGATGAAGAATCACCGGGAGCGACCAAATTTGTCAAGGGCTTGATGGGGTCTGATCAGGCCCTTCGAACCGAATGCTTAGAGACACTTGAAGAGATCGGTATCAACGAAGGCGAGATCCTGGCAAAAGCCTATGAGGCGGCCGGCAAATCCGTGGAAATCCATGAACGCATACTTGCCGAACTCGAGGTTCGCCGCCGACGCTTGCGCGAGGATCACGATCGCTTGCGGGCCGCTTTGGCAATACCGGTGATAAAACCCGAAACGATAGATGCCGAAGTGATGGATGCGACATGACAACAGGACCACAATCAAAGGCCAATAAGATCAATGCCCAAAAGAGCACCGGCCCGACGTCGGTCGCGGGCAAGGCCAAGTCCGCCGGCAACGCAAAAAAACACGGACTGACCACACCGCCCGAACACACCGCTGTTCTGCGCTGGTATCAAATTATTCTCAATGACGCGACCGCCAGCCCCGATCCCTTTGAACGCAATGAGAGCTTGCGGGCCGCCCATGCGCTGGCCGAATCGGAAGCCCGTCTGGAACGCGCCTGCACAGCTGAACAGACGCATTTGCTAAAACTGCACAACTATATCGATCGCCGCGGTCAAAAATCCTTACTGGAACTGGCCGATGATCCGATGGAGGATCCCGAGGCGCTTGCGTTCATACTCGAAAGAAAAGATGATCCAGTCGAGCGCGAAGGCATCAAGATTTTGCTCCGCTGCCATCCCAACCGTCCTGCGGCACTGCGGCGCAAAAGCAAGGTACTGGCACGCTACCGGCGCGAAGCGGCAGCCCAGCGACGCCGGGCTCTGGGCCACTGGATTGCGGCGCTCGAAACCCAACTAATAAGCAAATTTCCGAAACAAAGCCAATTGCAACTTTAGGTTGATTATCGCGGAAAAATCATCTAGCCCGTTGTTATAATGTGTTTTTATGCCGTCTATATCTCTCTTTTTAAGACGCCGCGCCCGGCAAATGGCCGATAACGCATCTGGCCGGCGTCGCACCTCTAAACAATGATGTGTCGAAAGCGCAATGCAGAATGGTACGATACTGCTTTAGAGGGCTTGCCGCTAACAAAGCCGCCTAGACCAAGCGAAAAAAGTGATCATTCATGGCATCTATATCCAATACAGCTGCATGGCGGTAGCAAGACAAGAGTGAAAGTAATCAGATTATTCGCAGAGCGTGAAATCGGATATTCTGTTCATTACACGCCTTTGCATCGGCTAACCTATTGGGCAAAAACCGCAAAATTCCACAATGTGGTCTACCATATGCAGACGCATACTTTGATGTTGTTTAACGTTACCAATTTTCCCAACACTGAACAAAAATCAAAATGATCTGGTTGTAGCAACATTAAAGGAAGCTTTGCTTGTATGATAAAGCGCGTATTTGACTTTACTGCAGCTGCGATTGGGCTAGCCATTTTATGGCCGGTTTTTCTGGCTTGTGCGGTTTTTATTTGGCTGGGAGATGGCGGACCAATATTGTTTACTCAGGCAAGGGTCGGTCTTGGTGGGAAGCAATTTTATATACGAAAATTTTGCACTATGCTTGCTGTAAAAACGCAATTGGCCAGCGCCATTACAATTGCAAATGATGACAGGATTACGCCAATTGGCAAGATTTTGCGACAGATGAAACTTGATGAACTTCCCCAGTTAATAAACGTTTTATTGGGTGATATGAGCCTGGTTGGGCCGCGCCCTGAAGTGCCACATTTGTTTTTGCAATATCTTAAAGATCTACAAATTGTCATGATAGGTTTGCGCCCCGGCATTACTGATTTTGCATCGCTGGAAGTCGCATTGCAACATCCTCACCGGCCACCACAAGCAATTTTCGCTTGGCTGTCATGGCTCCTGCTGAACCTGTCTGTCTTTAGTGAATTGCATTTAATTGCCGATTATTTTCCATTGGTAAAATTTACTTGAGCTTTCTTGCCTTGATAAAGTAAAAAGGTTGATGAAGACGTAGATTACAATAACGAATATTGTGTTAACTAATCTTCAATGGTAGAATAATAAAAAACTGGTAATGGATACAATCGACCTTATAAATAATAGTACAGGCTTAAACAGAACATTTTCTAACGCAGAAACCGTATAATAAGCGGTAAAAAATTGAGGTACGCAGAGTGCAATACGATATCGCTATTCAAAAAACCGCGCTCGATCATCAGTTTTTTAAAAATCCTGTACACAATTCGACTGTATTTTTATTTTATAAGCGCGCATTTGATATTATTACATCGCTGATGTTATTGCCGGTATTGGTTGCTATATGCATAATAGCAGTTGTTCTTAATGCTTTCTTTAATCGCGGGACGCTTTTTTTTACGCAAGACAGGGTCGGCATAAACAATCAAGTGTTTCAAATATATAAATTGCGTACCATGCAAGGAAGTAGTGAAGCTGGAAATTCCAGAATTACTTCATTGGGACAGTTCATGCGAGATATCCACATTGATGAACTGCCACAAATTATAAATGTTCTTATTGGGGATATGAGCCTTATTGGCCCACGACCGGAGCAGCCAGTTTTTTTTAAAAACTATGCTGCGAGTATCCAAAATTTCGCATTACGCCAATCAGTCCGCCCCGGGATTTCCGGGTTGGCGCAATTATATTATGGATACACTGATTGCCCGATTGGGGCACAGAAGAAACTGAAATGGGATCTTGAATATATCAGGCGCCAGGGCTTTGGTATGGACAGTCATATTTATCTTCGGACTTATTCTTATGTTTTCCCGCGCATCAGCAAACGCCTTATCGGGCTAGTAAAGCCAGTGCGTGATAGTTGAGTCAGAAAAGTATACAGTGTTTTTTGTTCACACAGCTAAGGCTTAGCTTAATTTCTTTAGCTTATATAATATGTCTAAGGCCTCGCGTGGCGTTAGATCATCCGGAGTAATTTCTTCGAGAAATACATCTGCAGCGCTGGGTTTAAATGTGCTGGTTGGTGCTACAGGCGTAGCTGAAAATAATGGTAGTTCGTCGTATAGGGAATTGGATGCAGGGCCCTTTGTTCGATCATTTGCCTCAAGCTTTTCCAAGATCGCTTTCGCACGTAGAATTACTGCGGGTGGCAATCCAGCTAGTTTAGCGACCTGAACACCGTATGAGCGATCTGCAGAACCATGACGCACTTCGTGCAAGAAAACGATATCACCTTCCCATTCACGCACTGCGACTGTTGCGTTGGTTAGACCCTCTAACTTTGAAGATAGTTGTGATAATTCGTGGTAGTGTGTAGCAAACAAACAGCGACATTTGTTGACATCATGCAGGTGTTCCAACGTAGCCCAAGCAATAGACAAGCCGTCATATGTTGCCGTTCCGCGACCAATCTCATCCAGAATTACAAGCGCACGATTGTCTGCCTGGTTTAATATGGCTGCTGTTTCGACCATTTCTACCATAAATGTAGAGCGGCCACGCGCAAGATCATCAGAGGCACCTACGCGTGAAAATATTTGTGAAACGACACCAATTTTCGCAAAGCTTGCGGGCACATAGCTGCCGATCTGTGCAAGGATTGCTATCAATGCATTTTGACGCAAAAATGTGGATTTACCCGCCATATTGGGGCCTGTAAGTAGCCAGACAGGCTTACTTTCTTCTTCACCAGCGGTCAAATTGCAATCATTTGCTACGAAATGGCCGGAAGCATCACTTTTTAACGCCAATTCAACAACAGGATGGCGCCCGCCCGTGATTTGAAAATCCAAGCTTTTCGTTAGCTCCGGTTTGGTCCAGTTTTCGGATACCGACAAATCAGCAAAAGCTGAATGCACATCAATTTCGGCAAGCGCTTTTGCGCAATTACTAATTTGATTTGCATTGCTTAAAACAAATTTGCAAATCTCACTGAAGATTTCTTTTTCGATCTCAAGTATGCGGCCCGCTGCGTTAAGTATTTTTGTTTCAAGTTCAGAAAGCTCAACCGTGGTAAAACGTACCGCATTTGCTGTTGTTTGGCGGTGAATGAACATATCTGAGAATTGCTCACCAAGCATTTTATCTGCATGGGTTGCAGGCGTTTCGATAAAGTATCCCAGCACGTTGTTGTGCTTAATTTTTAAGGCGCTAATACCTGTTGTTTTTACATAATTAGCCTGCAATCCAAGGACGACCTTCCGGCCTTCATCACGAAGTGTGCGTAACTCATCAAGCTCAGAATTGTACCCAACCTCTACAAAGCCGCCATCACGCACCAGAAGCGGGGGGTCGTTATAGATGGCACTTTCAAGCTTTGTGACAATATGCTTATCGGTTTGAAGCTCTTTAAAGGTTTGTTGTAGCTTTTTGGGAAGATCTGTATCAGGGATTTGTGATGTGAATGCATGCGCTTGAATAAGCCCATTTTTAATTGATATCAGGTCTCTTGGAGTTCCCCTGTCCAATGAAACTCGCGTCAACGCACGACTGATGTCGGGGGTTTGCTTCAGTAGGTTGCGCGCAACAACCCGGTTATCAGAATATTCTGCGAAATAGGTAACGCATTCCAACCGGTGGTTTATTGAAGTGATTTCGGTAGAAGGATTGGCTAGCCTGACTTCTAAAAGCCTTCCACCTGCGCCTGTTACCGTCCGGTCAATTGCGTTTAGTAACGAGCCAGATTTTTCACCTAATAGTGATCGGGTTAATTCTAAATTACGACGTGTTGCCGCATCTATATGAACGCCAGAGTTGCTTTGTTCCTGTATGGGCGGATTCAGTAACGGGAGTTTGCCTTTTTGGGTTATATCAAGATAATCAACAACCGCACCAAGGCACGATAGTTCTGGGCGTGTGAATGCTCCAAACCCATCAAGTGTTTTAACGCCGAATAAATCGCATAGTCGCTTCACGGCCTGATCGCTGTCAAAACTTGATCTTGATAAGGATGTCACGGCAAAACCGAGATCTTCGATTTGTTTCTGAAGGCTGATATCAGAGGATTCTGATATCAAGACCTCTTTCGGGGCAAGTCGTGCAAGAAGCGGACCAAGCTGTGTGTGGCTACAGTTTTGAACATAGAAATCACCTGTTGATACATCAACCCAAGACAAGGCGCATTCGCCACGGATGTTTGCAAAGCTACATAGAAAATTATGTTGGCGGGCGTTCAGCAGGCTGTCTTCTGTTAATGTGCCCGGCGTTACTAATCGCACAACTCCCCGTTTAACCACAGATTTAGAGCCACGTTTTTTTGCTTCGGCAGGGTTTTCCAACTGCTCGCAAACTGCCACACGAAAACCCTTGCGGATCAATGTTAAAAAATAACCTTCAGCAGCGTGATGTGGCACACCGCACATGGGAATGTCTTCGCCTAAATGTTTGCCCCGCTTTGTCAGCGCTATATCAAGCGCCTGCGAGGCATGCACCGCATCATCGAAAAACATTTCATAAAAATCGCCCATGCGGTAAAATAGCAATGCATCGGGATAATCTGCCTTTATCGACAGAAATTGTGCCATCATCGGCGTTACGGCACTAATCGGTGCGGACACTGCTTACAACCCCCAAGGTTATGCTTTGGCGTAAGATAGCCAACACACATTCGATGGGAAAGGCCAAACGGGAAAGTTTCTTGTATGTTGACGTTAAAACCCGTAAAACGGTGTATTCAAAAGTAGTTTAATATTAAACTAAATGGGGAATTCGATGGTAAAAAAACGCAAAGTGACCGATGAAGAGGCTTTAAATTATCATTTAGAGCCAAAACCAGGCAAAATTGAAATTATTCCATCTACTGCTATGTCCACACAAAGGGATTTGTCTTTAGCTTACACCCCGGGCGTAGCAGCGCCCGTGAATGCAATCGCTGAAAATCCGGAAGCGGCGTACGATTACACTTCCAAGGGCAACATGGTTGCCGTCATAACCAATGGTACGGCTATTTTGGGTATGGGAAATCTTGGCGCATTGGCTTCAAAGCCTGTGATGGAAGGTAAATCAGTTCTTTTTAAGCGTTTCGCAGATGTGAACTCGATTGATTTGGAGCTGGATACTGAAGATGCGGATGCCTTTGTCAATGCGGTAAAGCTAATGGGCCCAAGCTTTGGTGGTATCAATCTGGAAGACATCAAAGCACCTGAGTGTTTTATCATTGAGCAACGCTTAAAAGAGTTGATGGACATTCCAGTGTTTCACGATGATCAGCATGGAACAGCAGTGATTTGTGCAGCGGGCCTGCTTAATGCGCTGAAAATCGGCAACAAGAAAATTGAAGATGTTAAGGTTGTGTTGAACGGTGCTGGCTCGGCCGGCATTGCCTGCCTTGAATTAATCAAAGCAATGGGTGCAAAGCATGAAAACTGCTTGATTTGTGACACAAAGGGCGTGATTTATCGGGGCCGCACAGAGGGTATGAACCAGTGGAAATCTGCACATGCCATTAAGACAAAAAAACGTACTTTGTTAGAGGCCATGACAGGCGCGGATGTTATATTGGGCGTCTCTGTCAAAGGTGCAATAACCCAGGAAATGGTCAAAGCCTTAGCGCCAAATCCGGTAATTTTTGCAATGGCAAACCCCGACCCTGAAATTACACCTGAAGAAGTTCACGAAGTACGCCCTGATGCGATCATGGCCACGGGGCGTTCCGATTATCCAAATCAGGTGAATAATGTGCTTTGCTTTCCGTACATTTTCCGCGGTGCACTGGATATTAACGCGCGTACTATCAACGAAGAAATGAAAATTGCCTGCGCGCATGCTTTGGCCAATTTGGCACAAGAGGATGTACCCGATGAGGTTGGTTTGGTTTACGGCCAGAAACTGTCATTTGGTCCAGAATATATCCTGCCAACGCCATTTGACCCGCGTTTGATCCACATTGTGCCACCAGCAGTTGCCAAGGCGGGTATGGAATCCGGGGCTGCGCGGCGACCCATTATTGATATGGATGCTTATGTTTTGGGCTTGAAGTCTCGGCTTGATCCCGTTGCCTCTGTTTTGCAGGCAATGTTTGTGCGTGCGCGTAATATTCAGGCGCGCATGTTGTTTGCTGAAGGCCAAGATCCGAAAGTGCTGCGTGCAGCAGTTGCTTATACGCGGGCAGGTTTGGGTCAGGCTGTTGTGATTGGTAGAGAGCTGAACGTTAAACAAATGCTTGATGATGCAGGTATGGGTGATGCGTATGATGAAATTGAAGTTGTTAATGCAGCGAATACAGAGCATTTTCAGTTGTATAAAGATTTCTTGTACGAACGTTTGCAGCGCAAAGGTTATGATAAGATTGATGTACATAAGTTGGCATCACGCGATCGGCATGTATTTGCCGCATTAATGATACAACACGGTCATGTTGACGCGATGGTTACGGGTGCAACGAAAAAGTCTGCACATGTAATGCGTTTGCTGAATCATGTGTTTGACGTGTCACCCGGAAACGGTGTTGTCGGGGTGAATGCCATTCTAAAACACGGTCGATTAGTTTTGGTTGCTGATGCCTTGGTCAATGAATGGCCTGATGAAAATGATTTGGCGGATATTGCCGAACATGGTGCTAAGGTTGCACGGAATATGGGGCTGGAGCCGCGGGTTGCCTTTGTTAGTTTCTCGAATTTTGGGTATCCACCATCAGAGCGCGCCGTGAAGATGAAAAAAGCGGCAAGTGTTTTGGATAAGCGCGGCGTTGATTTTGAATATGAGGGCGAAATGACGGTTGATGTAGCGCTAAACACGAAGATACAAGAAGAATATCCGTTCTGCCGTTTGACAGGCCCGGCTAATATTCTGGTGATGCCTGCACGTCACTCTGCTTCAATATCCGTTAAAATGATGCAGGAGCTGGGTGGAGCAACAGTAATTGGGCCAATTATGTCAGGGATCGAAAAAGCCATTCAACTGTGTTCGATGACATCGTCTTCAAACGATGTTTTGAACATGGCTGTTATGGCGGCTTGTGATACGGAAAGAATGAAAGGTCATTAACCTTTCATTCCTTCCCAAAAGCCTTTGACCTTGCCAAAAAAGTTTTGACTCTCAGGGCTATTATTTTTGCCGAGAGTTTCAAATTCTTTTAAAAGCTCTTTTTGTTTTGCCGATAGGTTAACTGGTGTTTCCACGCCAATTTCCAAGAATAAATCACCTTTTGCATTGCTGCGCAAACCCGGCATACCTTTACCTTTTAAACGCATTTGTGTGCCTGATTGCGAACCGTTAGGAATTTTTACACGGCTTTTTCCGCCATCAATTGTAGGCACTTCTATTTCACCGCCTAATGCGGCAGTGGCCATAGCAACCGGAATACGGCAATAAATATTCGGCCCTTCGCGCTCGAATATATCATGATCTGCAACTTCGATGAAGATATACAAATCACCCGTTGGGCCACCACGCGAGCCAGCTTCGCCTTCGCCTGCCAGTCGAATACGTGTGCCTGTTTCTACACCGGCAGGTATATTCACGCTTAAAGAGCGCTCGCGTTGCTGGCGCCCAGATCCAGAACAAGTGTTGCAGGGATTTGTGATGATATTGCCGCGGCCATTACATGTAGGACATGTGCGCTCAACAGTAAAAAAGCCTTGTTGGGCGCGGACTTTACCCATGCCTGAACATGTCGGACAGGTAGAAGGCTCTGTTCCGCTTTCGGCACCGGTTCCCGAACAGCTATCGCAGTTTACTGAGGCATTAACAGTAATGGTTTCCTGTTTTCCCAAATATGCTTCTTCAAGTGAAACAGAAAGGTTGTAGCGTAAATCAGAGCCACGCGCTGGGCGGTGTGTTCCACCGCGTCCACGGCCTGCGAAATCGCCAAACAAATCATCAAAAACATCAGAGAATGCCGATCCGAAATCAGGCCCGCCACGGCCTCCACCCATACCGCCCTCAAATGCAGCATGACCATAGCGATCATAAGCTGCTTTTTTATCTGGATCTTTCAGGCAGTCGTAAGCTTCGTTTACATCTTTAAATTTGGCTTCGGCTGTATCGTCACCCTTGTTACGGTCAGGATGCAGCTCCATAGCTTTTTTGCGAAATGCTTTTTTGATTTCGGCAGATGATGCGCCCTTGGAAAGGCCTAGCTGATCGTAAAAATCACGTTTAGACATAGTTTCTCCTAATCGCTAAAGGCTGGCCCTGTAAAGGCCAGCCTTTAGTGAAAATCAGGAAAGATCGGATTACCGACCTTCCTTACCAAGATCTTCAAAGTCTGCATCAACAATGTCTTCATCAACACCGCGCGGACCTTCGTCTGTTTCACCGTAACCTTCTGGTGCTTCCGGTTCTGCTGCTTCAGCTGTTGCTTTGTAAATAGCTTCACCCAGTTTCATTGCCGCCTCGGTAACATCTTGTGTCCGGGCTTTAATTTTGCCGGCATCGTCTGTTTCCAAAGCTTCATTCAGCACTTTGATCGATAGTTCGATGGCTTCAAGAGTTGTAGGATCAACCTTATCGCCATGCTCTTCCATCGCTTTTTCTGTGCTATGGATTAGGCCTTCTGCGCTATTTTTCGCTTCAACCAGCTCTTTACGCTCTTTATCTGCTTCAGCATTTTCTTCCGCTTCTTTGACCATATTTTCGATATCGTCATCAGAAAGACCACCAGAGGCTTGGATTGTTATATTTTGCTCTTTGTTGGTGCCTTTATCTTTTGCGGATACAGACACAATACCGTTCGCATCAATATCAAATGTTACTTCGATTTGTGGCAAGCCGCGAGGTGCAGGCGGGATATCCTCTAGGTTAAACTGACCCAGAATTTTATTATCCATCGCCATTTCACGTTCGCCTTGGAACACACGAATGGTTACGGCATTTTGGTTGTCTTCCGCAGTAGAGAAGATTTGTGACTTCTTCGTTGGGATAGTTGTGTTGCGGTCAATAAGACGCGTAAACACGCCACCCAAGGTTTCGATGCCCAATGACAAAGGTGTGACATCCAAAAGAACAACATCTTTAACGTCGCCTTGTAAAACGCCTGCTTGAATAGCTGCGCCCATGGCTACAACTTCGTCAGGGTTAACGCCTTTGTTAGCCTCTTTACCAAAGAATTTTGAAACTTCTTCCATAACTTTAGGCATACGGGTCATTCCGCCGACCAAAATCACTTCGTCAATTTCACCTTTAGAGATGCCGGCATCTTTCAATGCAGCTTCGCATGGCTTCATAGACCGTTTAATCAGATCAGCAACCAGGCCTTCCAGTTTGGCGCGCGTCAGTTTCAGCACCAAGTGTAAAGGTTGACCGCCTTTTGGGTCCATAGAAATAAAAGGTTGGTTTATTTCTGTTTGTGTTGAAGATGAAAGCTCAATTTTAGCTTTTTCGGCGGCTTCCTTCAAACGTTGAAGCGCCATTTTGTCTTTCATCAGATCAACGCCGTTTTCTTTTTTGAATTCTGCGGCCAGATACTCAACAATACGCATGTCGAAGTCTTCACCACCCAGCACTGTATCGCCGTTTGTTGATTTTACTTCAAACAAGCCTTCGTCGATTTCCAGAATTGAAACATCAAAGGTACCACCACCAAGATCATAAACCGCAATGGTTTTTGAGCCTTCTTTGTCCAAGCCATAAGCAAGGGCTGCGGCTGTTGGTTCGTTTATGATGCGTAAAACATCTAGACCGGCAATTTTACCGGCATCCTTTGTTGCCTGACGTTGGGCATCGTTAAAGTAAGCAGGTACTGTAATAACAGCTTCAGTTACATTTTCGCCCAAATAAGCTTCGGCGGTTTCTTTCATTTTTTGTAGAATGAAAGCGGAAACTTGTGATGGAGAGTATTTCTCACCGCGCACTTCAATCCATGCATCACCATTTCCACCATCAATAACATTGTATGGCAGATGGCTGAGTGATTTAGCCAATAACTTGTCGTCTTTGCGACGGCCAATTAGACGCTTTACAGCAAACAGGGTGTTTTCAGGATTGGTAACAGCCTGGCGCTTTGCGGCTTGGCCGACAAGGCGTTCATCATCTGTAAACGCTACGATTGACGGGGTAGTACGTCCCCCTTCAGAATTTTCTATTACTTTTGGCTGAGAGCCATCCATGATGGCTACACAAGAGTTTGTTGTTCCTAGGTCGATGCCTATTACTTTGCCCATTTGGTATTCCTTTCTCGGCGATAGTGGAGCTCAGGCCCAATAGCGGCACCTAAACTCGATCCCAAAAGAAACCGCTCGTCGGCTCTTTAGTACCCGTTGTATATATGTCCCGAATTTCACAACATCAACACCAGAGATGTAAGTTTTTTAAGAATTTGTTGCGCGAATAATTCAATGCTACAATTGGATTATGCGTTGGGTAAAAGACTACCGTAAATTTTTTATTAAATCAGAGCTCGAAGATGGTGGCAGGTGCTAATTTTAACTTTAATGGTTGTCAGGTTTATAAAGGGTATTTGGATAGATTCGAACAGCATGCTCTGTTAAGCGAACTACGCATGATTGTATCTAAAGCACCGCTATTTTCACCACTTACCCCTTGGGGCAAGCCGATGTCCGTTAAAATGACATCTGCCGGTAAGTATGGCTGGTATTCTGACCATAAAGGTTATCGATATATCCCAAAGCATCCAAACGGGACACATTGGCCGGAAATCCCCAGATCAATCCAGGCTATTTGGCATGATTTATGCGGAGATCAACCAAACCCAGAGTGCTGTCTTGTTAATTATTATGAAAAGAAAGCCAAAATGGGACTGCATCAGGACAAGGACGAAAAGAATTTAATGCACCCTGTTTTGTCTATTTCGTTAGGAGATGACGCGCTATTTCGCATAGGTGGGCAAAACAAAAATGACCGCACAGAATCAATCTGGTTGTCGTCTGGTGATGTTTTGGTGATGAGTGGGGCCAGTCGTCTTGCATATCATGGAATTGACAGGATCAAATACGGTAGCTCGCAACTATTGAAATCCGGCGGAAGGCTGAATTTAACTTTGCGTGTAGTTGACTAATTTACTGACGCTTACTCCAGCTTTCGGATACGTATTTACGCGCCCAATGCTCTAACATCATGCCAATAATTAGGAATACGAATGTCAGAATGATAGGATAGTTTATATCGGTAACGCGCGGATTGTAATTTATGAATGTGTATCCACGGGCCTGATCAATTGAGTGAAACAGCGGATTCCATGCAAACATCGGCAATATAAATCCAGGCAATGTACTGGCCAAAACCATTTTACCACTAAAAATCATATTTGCACGTCGATAGAGTGTTGTGACAAGCCCGATTATTGTTGGAGCAAAGGGAGATAATGCTAGAAATAATAGGCCTATTGAAATCCCGGAAATCCACGCAACGAAAAAGCAAAACATAAATCCTTTGAAATTATAAAAAACAATAGGCTCAATAAGTGTATGTGCAATCAGAAGAACGATACCCATCGAAAAAATCTGAATATAGAGCGATGACAATGCTGCGGATATTATTACCAACAATGTAGAAACGGGTGCATGCTTTAACATAGGGTTTGTTGCACCACCAGAGCCCGATATTTTAAGTACCGCTTTGTTATGGGACATAAAAAGAAATATACCGGACATTAGAAAAAGTATAAAATTGCCACGTACAACGATTCCACGCATCCCAAGAACATTAATCATGACATAAAACATGGCAACTAAGACAATAGTTTGCATGACTTCTTTTAGAAGTCCGCGCAAGGCATTGCCGTCTGATTGTCGAATGTCACTTACAGTAGTGTAATACAACAGCTTTAAAAAATTCCATGTGCCGATAAGAAATCTTGACATGTGCGCGTTGATCCTACTTCGAAAGGTTGCCTGGCCTTAGTCTATTGCTGACTTATTGAAATAGACATTAAGATGAATATCTCTATGAAGCAAGAAAAGCTAACTTTACCTGAAAGTTTCAAATGTCTGCAATTAATAAAAAATTATTGTTCACAGAAATGCGCCGCCTATCACTTGAGGCGGGACGCGCTATTATGGTTATTTACAAATCGGATGATTTTGAAGTGAACACAAAATCAGACGAAAGCCCGGTTACTATTGCTGATGTGACTGCAGATAAAATTATTTACAATGGACTACATAAAAGTTTTCCTGATGTTGCTATTGTAACTGAAGAGCAAAGTGACACACATACCAACAATACAAGTACGTTTTTGATTGTTGATCCTTTGGATGGAACAAAAGAGTTTATCCATAGACGCGGCGATTTTACTGTGAATATAGCATATGTCGAAAATGGAATACCGGTTATGGGCGTTGTTTATGCGCCGGCAAAAAACCGGCTATTCATAACAGATATGAGCGGAAAATCATTCGAAGAGATGGCTCCATTTGATGATAATGTTGTTGGTGAGCTAAAACCAATCCACGTAAACACACCGGACCTAAACAAGCTTATTGTTGTTGCCTCAAAATCGCACCGCGATCAGGCAACGGATGATTATATCAATAAGTATAATGTTGAAGATATGCGGAGTGCAGGCTCATCGTTGAAATTTTGCCTTGTCGCAACGGGTGAAGCGGATTTTTATCCACGTCTGGGCCGGACAATGGAATGGGATACTGCCGCAGGGCAGGCTGTATTGCAAGGAGCAGGCGGTAAAGTGGTTCGTTTTGATAATCATGAGCCACTAACATATGGGAAAAACATTTTTGAAAACCCATTTTTTATAGCTTATGCACCGGGAATTGTTTTGCAAAATGAATGAACAACCCATAAGCATAGATCGCGACAATTGGTGTTGCATTGAAGAGTTTGTTATATTCTGGTTGTTATGAGTATTTTTTATGACAATCGAAAAAATGAAGAAATACTGACTATTATGGCTTAAAGACTATTATGGCTTAAAAATGTAATATGGCCGTAAAATAACCAAAATTTTGCAATAGGAAGTTCATGTTTCAATTGTAACGGTGGTTTAACGAGTAACTTAAAGCCGCCCGAAAGAGGTAGAGTAAATGAGAAAAAAAGTAACAAAAGCGATATTTCCTGTTGCAGGCATGGGTACGCGATTTCTTCCAGCAACGAAGTCGATCCCAAAAGAAATTCTTTCATTGGTTGATCGCCCTCTTATTCAATATGCAATTGATGAAGCACGAGAAGCCGGGATTACAGAGTTTATATTTGTGACATCGCGCGGCAAAGGCGCTTTGGAGGATTATTTTGATGCCGCACCTCAGCTTGAGCAAACTTTACGCAAGAAAAATAAACATGACCTTCTGGAAGAGTTGAAAAGATCAACTATGGATAGTGGTGAAATCGTTTATGTCCGTCAAAGGGAAGCATTGGGGCTGGGACATGCTGTATGGTGTGCGCGCCGGTTGATCGCGAATGAACCATTTGCTGTGATCTTGCCGGATGATGTTATTGCAGCTGAAAAGCCATGTTTAAAGCAAATGGTTGAGGCATATGAAAATACCGGCGGCTGTATGGTTGCCGCAATGGAAGTTCCACCACACAAAGCGTCTGCATACGGCTTACTTGATGTCAAAGAAGATATGGGGTCTTTGTTGAAAATTAACGGTATGGTAGAAAAACCTGATGCAAAAGACGCACCATCTAATCTAGCTGTTATTGGGCGATACATTTTGACACCAAAGGTTTTGAACAATCTTGGTAAATTAAAAAAAGGCGCTGGTGGTGAAATTCAGCTTACAGATGCAATCGCTATGGAAGCCAAGAGCGGCAATGATGTTTATGGACTAAGGTTTGATGGGCAGCGCTACGATTGTGGTTCTAAATCAGGGTTTTTGCAGGCCACGATTGCATTTGCTCTATCACGGCCTGAACTGCACGATGAACTGATGGATTTTTTAGCAGAAACAGTGGGCTCTCGTCGCGCAGCGCAGTAAATATCCACCGATTAGAGTTTAGTAATACAACCACTTTGTGATAATGTGTAAACAACCCTGCTGGATGGCAGGGTGGCGCGCGTGCTATAAGTGATGGACTGGACGCATTGAGCGTATACGAATATTACGATCAAAATGATTGGTTGGGATGAATATCAGCGGTGAACTATGGCATGCATATAAGCTGCGCTGGAAACGTCGCAGGTTATTGTATCGTGCCATAAGAAAACGGCACCAGCTTAAATCTGTTGTTAATCGGACCGGACAAATAAATCCCGATACCATTCTCGCCGTATCAACCGTACGCAACGAAATTGTTCGCCTTCCATACTTTCTTGCGCATCACCGTAAGTTGGGTGTCGGTCACTTTTTGTTCGTTGATAACGGGAGTGATGATGGCACGATTGAATTTCTGGGCAAGCAGCCTGATGTTTCACTATGGGTTACAACCGATAGTTACAAAGAATCCCGTTTTGGTGTCGATTGGGTGACGTGGCTGCAAATGAGATATGCGCACAAACATTGGTGTCTTACCCTGGATGCAGATGAATTATTTATTTACCCGGACTGGTTACAGCGTAATTTGAATGATCTTACCGGTTGGTTGGACATGCAGGGAACTTTGGCGATGGGTGCGCTATTGCTGGACATGTACCCTAAAGGACCAATTAGTTGTGCTGATGCAGTTTCAGGTGTTGATCCGTTTGTGACATTAGGGTGGTTTGACAGCGACAATTACACATGGGAAAGACAATCGAAATTCAGAAATATATCGATCCGTGGTGGCGCAAGGAAACGTAAATTTTTTACAAACCAGCCTGATCTGGCCCCACATATGCACAAAACGCCTCTGATTAAGTGGAACCGGTCATACGTCTATGCCAGCTCAACCCATATTGCGCTTCCGCCTCGCTTAAACAATGGGTTTGACATACGTAACGACATGCCAACAGGTGTTTTGCTTCATAGTAAATTTCTAAATATTGCTCTGGAAAAATCAAACGAGGAAAAACAGCGATGCGAACATTTCACACATACTGACAATTATAATTCATACTATGATCAAATTATCGCTGACCCGGATTTTTGGTATAATGGATCGGTACAATACAAAAATTGGCGTCAACTTCATGAATTTGGCTTGATGGCGGGTGGCCGTTGGTTAGATCCAAAGGCATAATCAAATAAATAACTGGAATTATGATAAAAAAAACTGCAAAGTTATAAAAACAATAAAAAGAGGCGCAATCATACATAATTTTAATTTGAAACAGATAGATTGAACAGGTTTTCAAGTTAAGTGTAGGGTTGCAATGAGGCAAATGGGCATCTGGTCGAAATATCGGCTGCGGTTGGAGCGCAAGCGTAGACGCATTCGGTCTCTTAGAAAGAGGCGGGACATTGAATGTGTTATAGACCGCAGTTCGCAAACTAAGCCAAACGATATCTTTCTTTTTGCGACGCTTAGAAATGAAAAGCACCGGTTAGAATTTTTCTTAAAGTATTATCGACGCCTAGGGGTCAATCATTTCTTTTTTGTCGATAACAATTCAGATGATGGTGGTCGGGAGCTTTTGAAGAATGAATCGGATGTTTCACTCTGGACAACGACAGCCAGCTACAAGCGTGCAAACTTTGGTGTGGATTGGTTGAACGGACTTCAGTCCAAATATGCCAATGGGCATTGGTGTCTTGCGGTTGATGTGGATGAGTTTTTTGTTTACCCGCATTGCGATACACGCCCTTTGCAAGCATTAACAGATTGGTTGGACTCGTCGTCTGCTAAATCCTTTGGTGCATTGATGATTGATATGTACCCACGCGGAAACATCAGTGAAGCGTTTTGTGATGAGGGTAAAAACCCCATGAATGTATCCCCCTTCTTTGATTCCGGAAACTACTTTGTGGAACGTAACGAGAAGTATAGAAATCTTTGGATCCAAGGTGGCGTACGTCAAAGAGTATTCTTTAAAGATAAACCTGAACGGGCACCTGCTTTGAATAAGATACCGCTCGTAAAATGGTCACGGGGATGTGTTTATGTCAGTTCAACACACAGTATTCTACCGCGTAGTTTAAACATTGTTTATGATGAATGGGGTGGACAAAAAGCATGCGGTTGCTTGATGCATACAAAATTTATCAGCACTTTTGTAGACAAGGCGACTGAAGAGTTGCAACGCAAAGAACACTACGCTGCCAGCCGGGAATATAAGGAATACGCAGCATCTAATGTGGAAATGTGGACGCGGTTTTCAACGCGCTACAAAAACTGGAAGCAGCTGGAAGATCTGGGTTTGATGTCGCGCGGAGGCTGGGCGTGAAGTTAGGTTTTATCATATTGGCGCATCGGGATCTGCATCGAACAGTACAGCTGGTACGGTTTTTAGCCAATAATGATTGCCCTGTCAGTTTGCACATTGATCAAAATACTTCTTTGGAAGAGGTGAATGAACTCATGGCGGATCTAAATCATGTTAAGAACGTGGTTTATCCGAAGCGTGAGAAATGTGGCTGGGGTCAATTTTCTATAGTTCAGGCAACCCTTAATGCTGCAGAAATTTTATTGGAAAACCATCCGGATGTAACGAATGTCTTTATGGCCAGCGGTTCTTGTTTGCCGGTACGGCCAATTAAGCAATTAAAAGCCTTTCTGGAACGACATAAAGATATTGATTTTATTGAATCTTTCTCCGAAAGAGATGTAAGGTGGGTTAAAGGCGGCCTGGATCAAGAAAGGTTTACGTTGTATTTTCCGCTTTCGTGGCGGAAATATAGGTATGCATTTGATCGGTTAATTGATTTGCAGCGGATCCTGAATGTAAACCGAGCCGTTCCGAAACACATTTCCCCACATATGGGATCCCAGTGGTGGTGTTTGACAGCCCCAACCCTTAAGAAGATTATCGAAGATCCGGACAGGCAAGAAAACGACAGATATTTTTCCAAATGCTGGATACCCGACGAGTCGTACTTTCAATCGTTAGTGCGTAATCATTCAGAGCATATAAGACCCCAGTCTTTGACATTTTCCATATTTGATGCGCAAGGGAAGCCGTTTCTTCTTTACGATGATCATTTAAATGATCTGCCAAAAACGAATGCTTTTTTTGTGCGAAAGGTTTGGCCGGGCTCGCATAAACTTTATCATCATTTATTAAAAACGAAGCGTAAGAACTTTCCATTATCAAACACGAATGAAGAAGCTTTTAACGAGATCTTTTCTAGGGCTAACGCAATAAGCACTACAGGTGGTAAAGGACAGGCTCTTCAAGGCCGTTATCCCAATAGCGCGGTGAAAAATACAAGTATGGCCCATGATGACTTTGGTGTCTTGATTGGCTTTGGATATTTATTTCAGGATTTTGTGGATTGGGCGCGTGAAGCTAAGGGTTTGAATGTCTTTCACAATATATTCAAACCGCGCCAGTTTACGTTTTACAAAAAAATCGCGTTGGCAAAAGGAAATTTAGCGGCCGATGCTAAGCTGCGAGATATGAATCCCAAAAGCTATTTATCAAATTTTTTGAAAAGCCAAAGGTCTGATAAATGCACTGCAATTATGTATGATGTCAGTGACAACCAGAAGATCATACCAGACATAACACGTGATGAATGCGCGCATTTTGTCGTTGTACAAGAGGCTTGGCTGCTTTCCGTTGCAAATAACGAGATGAAGCTAAAAGGCAAGATTATGCAGGCGAAAATTTTGCAAGCCAGAGAGCGTAAAATTTTGCAGGCGCTAAAAGAAGATAAACATGCAAGCTGCACAATATTTTCACTAGAGGAAGCACTCAACACTCCCGGTCTGGTTCTGCAGGCCGCATTACAAATACTGGATCCCGAAACTAGAGCGCAACCAACTGCTATCCCTCAATTGGTTGATACTTTAAAGCTTGATAGATTGGTTCGTAAACTGTCGAAATCTGGTGTATCAGTGAACTTCAAGCCAGGTAAGAAAAGGAAAAAGCCCCAAAAATCTGCGAAGAAAGAAATAATAAAACCGTATGTTGTTAAATAATGTCGAAAAATAAATTTAAGTATTTTGTCCTTCTCGCCAATATGAGAACGGGGTCTAATTTATTTGAGCAGAATATTAATCTGTTCGACAGTTTTTCTTGTAATGGAGAATTATTTAACCCGCATTTTGTCGGCTATCCCAAACAGGATATTTACTGTGACATGGATGTGGCTGATCGAGATCGCGATCCTAATAAATTAGTTCGTAAAATGGTTTCACAAAGCAATGAAAAGTTGCCCGGGTTCAGATTGTTTTCGGATCACGATCCACGTGTGTTGAACTATGTTTTGGAAGATGAAACATGCGCAAAAATTGTTCTCACAAGAAACCCACTGGATTCATATATTTCTCATGCAATCGCAAAAAAAACAGATCAATGGAGACTTACTGATCTGCACAAGCGTAAAACCGCACAGGTTGACTTCGATATTGTTGGGTTTAAGGCTTATGTGAATAATCTTTCTGAATTTTCTAAAAAAATCAAAAACAAACTTCAGATCACAGGGCAATCAGCTTTCCAATTGTCATATGCTGACTTGGGAAAGCTTGATGTTTTTAACGGTCTTTCAAATTTTTTGGGCAGTGATGAGAAGCTAGAGGGTCTGAAACAAAAAATAAAACGTCAAAATCCTGAAGCTTTGTCCGAAAAAGTAAAAAACTATTCTGAAATGATCGAACAGGTACGTTCCATTAATTTCCTCGATAACGGCCTTCCTGAATTTCATGAACCTGAACGGCACGCTGCAGCAAAAAACTTTATACTTGGCGATACAATTTCTCTTCTCTTCCAGCCCATAGGTGGGTTTGGAAAGTCAGCGATAGAAAACTGGATGCGCACCCACTTGTCTGAAAGTAATGGCAAGTTATTGTCAGGAATGAACCAGAAGCAGATTAATGATTGGTTAAAACAACATCAAACACGCATTGTGTTCTCTTTATTGGCTCACCCGGTAGAACGGGTACATTTAGCATTTAATGTGCATATATTCCAAACTGGTGAAAACAGTTTTCGATGGATCAGGAAGATTCTTACTGAACAATATAATGTAAAACTGCCTGATCCAGGCGTATGCGAAACGATCAATAAGGGAGCATTGGATAGCATCGGCTACGGTGTAGAAGATTATCGTCAGGCAATTAAAAAGTTTACCAAGTTCTTGAACGGCAATCTAAAAGGTCAGACACGGGCACGAATTGATCATTCTTGGGCCAGCCAGTCAGCAATATTGGATGGTTATTCAAAGCTAGTACACCCAGATTATTTATTGCGTGTTGATACCTACGAAAACCTAACTAGCATAATAGAAGATCAGCTTGGTTTATCTCAAATTGATGTTGGGGAAATCTTTCCGGAAAATGCAGCCTTCCAGTTAGCTGAGATTTATGACGACGAGTTAGAGCAACTTGTCGCGAAAGCATATACGCGTGACTATATGAATTTTGGATTTAAAGGCTGGCGGCACTAAGCCGCCTTTGATTCATTGCTTTCAATAAGAATCGAATAAATTGCCTGTTCATTCTGGTTTGATCTAAGTTTTGCGCAAACATCTTCATCGCGCAAAGTCCGTGATACCAAGGCAAGAGCCTTTAAGTGCTCTGCACCTTCTTTTTGTGGCGCCAGTAACGTAAATATCAAATCTACAGGTTGGTGATCCATTGAGCCGTAATCCAATGGTTTTTCCAAACGGGTAAACAGGCCAACAACATGATCCAAGGATTCAAATCGCGCATGTGGAATAGCTACGCCGCGACCAACACCTGTAGTTCCCAGAGATTCACGCGCATTCAGCGCCGAAAAGACGTGCGCACTGTCAATACCGTAAGCACTTGCAGCCTGCTCAGATATTTTCTGAAACAGGCGTTTTTTACTGGTTTCGTGATGTGCATAATGCACAGCTTCTACCACTAGTATTTCCGTAAGTATCATGTATCACCGCCAAAAACTTACGCTGGTTTGAGCTATTCCAAATTCGTTGGATCAACCCAGCCTATGTTTCCGTCTTTCCTCTTATACACTACGTTTAAGCGTTTATGGCCTTCATTTCGAAAAACCAAAACAGCCGCATCAGCTAATTCCATCTGCATCACTGCTTCACCAACAGATAGTGACTGAATTTTTGTTTCCATCTCAGCGACGATAACAGGTTGAAGTGATTCCGGTTCATTCAAGTTTTCTGCATCTTCGCTGGCGAGGATATACGCTGAAGCTTCCATAACTTCAACCGGTGTAACACGATCTTTATGATGGTCTTTCAACCGTCGTTTATACCTTCTAAGTTGTTTCTCGATTTTCTCAGCACATTTTTCAAAGGAATCATATATTTCTGTGCTTTTCCCTTCAGCGGCTACACTTAGTCCGGTGGATAAATGTATGGTTGATTCGCATTTGAATTCATGGGCATCTTTTGAAAATGTAACAGTTATTTCGGTAGGTCTTTGGGCATATTTCGTCGCTATTTCACCTATTCCATCTTTAACGTGGTTGGTAAGTGATTCGCCTACATCGATTTGTTTTCCGCTGATTTGGTAACGCATAAAAGCTCCTTTATTTATACTATATGAACCCTTCCATACACATACGCCTGTATGATTTAAATCAAACAGGTGCAAGAACTGGAATGTGGAAGGTTCATATCTACAGCCTAGGACGGCTTAGTGAGTCGCGCAATACAATCTGGAATAAAATCTGCTAATCGTTGTGAATTCTATATCTTGAACGTGCTTCCAAGATAAACATTGCGAACATTTGGATCCGAAATAACTTCTTTTGGAGTTCCGCTCATCAATACTTTCCCGCCATGAAGGATATAAGCGCGATCCACGATTTCCAAAGTTTCGCGTACATTATGATCCGTGATCAAAACTCCGATATTTCGGTTTTTTAAAGTTGCAACCAAATCCCTAATATCGCCGACGGCAATTGGGTCAACGCCTGCGAAGGGTTCATCAAGCAATACGAAATTTGGGTTGCTTGCAAGACAGCGCGCTATTTCTACGCGTCTGCGCTCACCGCCTGATAAAGCCGGTGCAGGTGATTTCCTGATATACGCAATAGAAAACTCTTCCAGTAACTGCTCGAGTTTAATTTTTTGCTCGGCTTTGTTCGGCTCCCAGATTTCCAATATGGATAGAATATTGTCTTCTACATTCATGCCTCTGAATATACTGGCTTCTTGTGGTAGATAGCCAATACCCAACTGTGCCCTTCGATACATTGGAAGTTGAGTAACATTGCGTCCGCTTACGAGAACTTTACCGGCATCAGCGCGGATTAAACCAATAATTGAATAAAAACAGGTGGTTTTTCCAGCGCCATTCGGCCCAAGTAATGCGACAACTTCACCCCGGCCAAGTTCAAGACTTACGTCATCTAGAACGACACGCTGCTTAAAAGCTTTCTTGATGTTTCTGACAATAAGACCAGAACTATCAGCGTTACTTATCGTTTTCTTAGAACTGCTCATGAATTATTTCGGCATAAAGACGGTTTTCACATCACCGGACATCTTACTGCGGCTTGTTGTGATGTTATATGTTAAGAAATTACCTGTCAGTAAAGTTTGTTCCTGGCGTAAAATGACATTGCCAGAGAATGTTATGATTTGTGATGCGACATCAAATAGTGCATCTTCTGCCTCGGCTGTTTCCGATCCGTTGGTGAACTTAACCTGGCCAACGGCTTTTACAGTTTTTATATTTCGATTGGTGTCTTCAAAGAAGACCGTTATTTGATCTGCACGTAAATCCAAAATACCTTGAACGACTTTTGCATTACCAGAAAAAATCGCAGAGTTATCATCCATATTTACTTGAAGGTCATCCGCCGTTGCCTCGACAGGTAGTTCTGCATTTTGTGCAGTGGGGACATTTGTGCTTTGTGACAATGCTGGAGACATCAATATGCAAAGAGTGAAAATGGAAAATAAAAGCTTACTCACGCGGTGTGACCTTATTAGTTGTTTCTGTAGGATAGTATACTAACTTAACGCCATTGCCAAAGCTAAGAATTGCACCATCCTGTGAAGTTTTATTATGCAAATCTTGTGTTAAACGCATTGTGCCGGCCGTTATCTTTCCCATTGGTCCATTTGCAGTAACCCGCCCGGGGCTGTAGGCATTTCCTGTATAAAAATTCATCACAATTTCTTCTGAACTGGCCGTATAATTATCAGAAGTCTCCAAAGAGACAGATCCGGTAAGTATCGCTTCTTGTGTGTTCAAGTTTAGTTGTCCGAAGTTAGATGACGATTGAACTTCTAGGCCATTTGTAAAACCTATTGTGGTGTTTGGTAAAACAAGATCGATCAAATCCGGAGTAGGCGCATTTGGCAAAGCTGAGCTTGCAGAAATCGAAAATGCATCACCGGACTTTGTAACACCGGAATAGTGTGGGTTCGTAATCTTTTGACCGACGGCAAGACCGGTTAGTCCGATCTCTGGAATAATAACGCCATCTCGGATTGGATTGACTTTGTTAAATGTAAAAATGCCTATAAATAATAATATTGCCAACACCGGAAACCCGATTTTGGCAAAGCGAATAAATTGTGAATAGGTATCTCTGGTTATGTCTGTCATTGTTGTTACATGGGGTCCCTACCCGCTTTGCGTCAATAGCCATGAATATTTGTCGCTTAAATTTGAACAATATTACTAATGTGCAAAAATATCCATGTCAGGCCAACCTTCCAAATCCAATTTGGCACGGTGAGGTAAAAAGTCAAAACATGCACGGGCCAATTCTGTTCGCCCTTCACGTGTTAGCCGGATATCCAACTCTTTTTTAATCTTATGTAAGTATAATACATCTGATGCCGCATAAGCGATTTGTTCTTTTGTAAGTGTATCGGCCCCCCAATCGGAACTTTGTTGTTGTTTGGAAATATCAACACCCAACAATTCTTGAAGCAGGTTTTTCAATCCATGCCGGTCGGTGTATGTACGGATAAGTTTGGACGCAATCTTGGTGCAGTAAACTGGTGCAGTCAGCACACCAAAACGGTTTTCCATAACTGCAATATCAAAACGACCGAAGTGAAACAATTTCAGTTGGTCGGGATTCGCTAGCATTTTGCATAAATTCGGTGCTTCTGTCTGATCCTTGGTGATCTGGATTAGATGCGCATTGCCGTCACCAGAGGATAGCTGAATAACACATAAGCGGTCGCGATGCGGGATCAGCCCCATAGTTTCACTGTCAATGGCTACAATCGGGCCAAGATCTAGGTCGTCAGGCAGGTCGCCTTTGTAAAGATAATTTGTCATAGTTCTTATTACGCACAGTTTTGCTGGGTGAAAAGGGGAAGTATTACCAATCGGCTAAACAATTTACTGGAAATAATGCCAGTGATGTCTAAGCTAAACGTTGATATGACTTGAAGGGATAGTGATATGGAAACTTTAGAAGTATCCAAAGTTAAAGAACTAGTTGAAACAAAAGGCACAAGCGCGGTGACTGTGACTATACTAAAAAGCAACGGTACGCAGCGTATTATTAATGGCGTTTTCAAACCAACCAACGATATTGAGTTGGATGAAAGCCTGGCAAGAGAAGGCCGTATACCAATTTATTGTATGACGGATAATGCATGGAGAAGTTTCAAGGAACACCGCGTTTTAGATATTGCATAAGCTAAAACCGGGTTTTCAGGCTGTAACCTCTGCCAAAGCTAAAACGCGCAAATGTGATGGGTGTACCTGAAAGCCATGTTATTCTTTCAGTAGTAAAAACCGGTTCGCCGATAGAAAGAGATAAATATTCAGCTAATTTCTTGTCGGCGACTCTGGCAGAGAATGCGATTTCTACGTCGGTGAACGGCATTTCATTTACCAACCATTCATTTGGGCCAATGGTTGTGAAATCTGCATTTTCAATGTTGTGTACTGCATCGATATTGATCCAACGATCTTCAAACTGAAAAGGTGTGTTGTCGGCAAAATGCATGCATTGTAAATGTAATACTTCAGCAGAATCACCCAGACTAAGTCGTGCGCGCAACCATGCCGGAGCTATAAATATTTTCTTGTTAAGCAAAGTATAGCGATAAGCCGCGCCCGTCGATTCAACCTCAATTCTAACAAGGGGTATTGCAAACTTAGCATGCCTTACGGGGGATTTGTTTACCCTTGTCCCCGCTTTGCGTTTACGGTCCAATATCCCATCTTCAGCCAATTCACGCATAGCACGATTAACCGTTGCGCGGGCACACCCAAACTCTTCGGCCAATTCAATTTCACCCGGGATTATTGATCCGGGTGGCCACGTGTGATCCCGAATGCGCGCAAGTACAATTTCCTTGATATCGGTATAGCTGTTTTTGGAAGGCAACATTTAACCCCAATTATCATTATGACTGCGTATTTATGATTATGTATGAGTATATCAAAGTGATTTAAAAAGATATAGATTACGCATGTGATTTAGGACGGTAACGCTCAGTATATAAGATTTGTGGGTGGTGAGTTGTATTGGTAACAGTATATATTATGACTAGACATAAGGCATATATAATTGTACAATAGTAATCAATATGTTTGTAGACCTAGATGAACAATATTGAAAACCCTAGTCGTCATTCGCGTAAATACACCCATTCTACCTGAAGGAAGTTCTCATGCTTGACCGTAAAAATACTCGCGATATTTACCCACCAACCGGAACAGAGATAACAGCCAAAAGCTGGTTAACAGAAGCACCCATGCGGATGTTGATGAATAACCTGCATCCGGATGTTGCAGAGAATCCGCACGAATTGGTTGTTTACGGAGGCATTGGTCGGGCTGCACGTACATGGGGTGATTTTGACCGCATGGTTGCAACGCTAAAAGACCTGGAAGATGATGAGACATTGGTTGTACAATCCGGTCGGCCGGTTGCTGTTGTCAAAACACATGTTGATGCACCACGTGTGTTGATTGCAAATTCAAATCTTGTGCCGCATTGGGCAAATTGGGACCATTTCAACGAGCTCGATAAAAAAGGCCTGATGATGTATGGCCAGATGACCGCAGGCAGTTGGATATATATTGGTTCACAAGGTATTGTTCAGGGTACATATGAGACATTTGTCGAAGCTGGCCGCCAGCATTACGGTGGTGACCTGAAAGGTAAGTGGATCCTGACCGCAGGTCTAGGTGGCATGGGGGGCGCACAGCCGCTTGCTGCCGTAATGGCCGGAGCTTGCTGTCTGGCAGTCGAGTGTAACCGTGATAGTATTGATTTCAGATTGCGCACAAATTACGTTGATGAACGGGCTGAAACCTTGGATGAGGCCCTTGCTATGATCGAACGCTGGACCGCAGCCGGAGAAGCAAAATCCGTCGGTTTATTAGGAAATGCCGCTGACATTTTTCCTGAGCTGGTGAAACGCGGAATACGGCCCGATCTGGTGACAGATCAAACCTCTGCCCATGACCCAATAAACGGGTATCTTCCACAGGGTTGGACCATGGCAGAGTGGAAAGATAAGCGCGAAAGTGATCCAAAAGCGGTCGAAAAAGCAGCGCGCGCATCAATGAAGATACATGTTAAGGCTATGTGCGATTACCATGATATGGGTATTCCAACAGTCGACTATGGCAATAATATTCGACAAATGGCACTGGAAGAAGGGCTTGAAAATGCCTTCTCATTCCCGGGTTTTGTTCCGGCTTATATCCGGCCCTTGTTTTGCCGCGGCATAGGACCTTTTCGCTGGGTTGCCTTGTCTGGTGATCCTGAAGATATCTATAAAACAGATCAAAAAGTAAAAGAACTGCTACCGGACAATTATGCACTTCATAATTGGCTGGATATGGCGCGCGAAAGGATCAGCTTTCAGGGCTTGCCTGCACGCATTTGCTGGGTTGGCCTTGGTGATCGTCATCGTTTGGGTCTTGCTTTTAACGAGATGGTTAAATCCGGAGAGCTTAGTGCACCTATAGTCATAGGCCGGGATCATCTTGACGCCGGTTCAGTGGCTTCGCCAAACCGTGAAACTGAATCCATGAAAGATGGCTCAGACGCAGTTTCAGACTGGCCGCTTTTGAATGCTTTGGTCAGCACTGCCTCTGGTGCGACCTGGGTTTCCTTACACCATGGTGGCGGCGTCGGTATGGGCTTTTCCCAACATGCAGGCCTTGTCATCTGTGCCGATGGTACAGATGCTGCCGCAAAACGTCTTGAGCGTGTGTTGTGGAATGATCCAGCAAGTGGCGTGTGGCGTCACGCAGATGCAGGATATAAAGATGCAGTGGACTGCGCGCGTGAAAATGGACTTCGCTTGCCGACTATTTTGGGTAATTAGATAAAGGTCGTAATCTAAACAATCGTAAAACTTAGGACTCTATTCCTTTGGCCAATTTACCATCCCACGCTTCTGTTGGTATTTTTGGCTCTGGTGTATCTGCCTCATAGGAAGGCGTCATAATCTGTACGTTGTTTTCATTAAATACCGCAACGATATTCCTGTGCAAATCTGACAACATTTTGGGCATACTTGATCCGCGTGTTGTATAAGCGTTGACTTGATAATTAATGGCGTAATCGGCCAATGCCGTCCATAAAACAAATGGCGGGGGTGATTTTTTTAAACCTTGTGTCCGATTAGCAGCCTCCAGCAGCATTGCCTCGACTTTTTCCTGCGGCTCTTCATAACCAATTCCAACTGTTGTGTGTAAAAGCAACCCGCGGCCATCTATTTTGGATGAATAATTTATCACGTCAGAATTTAGCAATTGTGCATTTGGTATACTGATCAATTCATTTTTGACAGATTTCAAATGCGTTTCAGTCAACTGGATGCGTACCACATCACCAACATGTTCGCCTATTTTAATGCGATCACCAACGTTGGCACTACGCCTGTAAAGTACGAATAGTCCGGCTAAAACGTTACTGACTACCGAGTTTGATCCCATTGAGACCATAACGCCCGCCAGAATTGTTAAGCCCTGAAATGCAGCTGAATCTGATCCTGGAATATAGGGAAATGCAAATACAACCCCAATGGCAATCAACAATGCGCGAACGATATTATAAGACGGCCATACCCAATGTGGCTCAAAGTCCTTAAGTTTAAACGTGCCAGCTTCGATGTTGGTGAAAAAAACCTTTGTTGCGCGTATCGCATAACGGGTAAAGTAAAAAATAATCGCCAAGGTCACCAAATTAGGTATGTAATACACAACCCCCATGAGTGCTTCAAACACCGGATCTGTGATATAAGTAATTAATATTTCTGCAAATGGCCGCGTTTCAGCAAAGGCGAACAGTACAAATGAAATGTAGTAATAAATTAATATACAATAAAGTGCTAATAACAAAAACCGCAGTATAAACTGAGACAATGCAGCAACTGCCTTACCCTGCACTATCTCTTGCGTTGCCTCCTCAACGCCCACAAATCGCCGCTCTATATGCTTGCCTATTAGCACTGGAAAACTATTTCGTTGCCGGAAATACAAAAACGAAAACCCGACAAAACCAAGCGTCCAAAGCAGTGCTTCGATGAGGCTATCTACGCGTGCATCATAACTGCGATCTAAGCGATAATTTAAAATAGCAGCCTCAATTGAATCGGCTAGCAAGTAGATTAAAACGTCTATTTCAACTTGTTCGAACTCTGCGTCAGCTTGAGTTACGATATGAATTTTTGATCCATTTGCTAGTATTTCCTCACCGTGCTCACTGGTGCGAATTCTAATGGAAACCTTGTTATCATCGGACTCTTCTGCAACTTTGATTAAGTTATCACTGATCATAGATGCCCGCTCTTCTGCTGGTCTTGCACTCATTCCACGCACAATAAATATGGTCTCACCATCAACAATTACAGGCATAGAGACTGGTATTGCGGTATCTTCCGAAGTGTCTTGCTCAACCTCTTGGGCCATTGCAGGTTGTAAGTGTAGATTTACGATCAAAATTATAAAAAATGGAAAGAAGCGTAAAAAGGTAGATAGAAAAGCCCTATGAAACATTAATTTCATCCCCCGTTTTGCATGAAGCAAAGTGTATAGGATATAATAACGAACATTTCTTTGTGCTTCGTCAATGAAATACTCGAGAAAAAGCACTCAGGAAATTGAGGGCACCCACATATTGAGTATCGATAGCTGGCACGCTGATAGTGCAAAGCCATTGCGTTGAGGCTAACAATGTTGGAAACAGGGCGCAGACCTGATCGAGCTTTCGAAAGCTTTCTCGGTAACATTGACGACAATTATCCAAGGAGGCACAAAGCCTTTTGGATAAACCGTCAAAAAGAACAGACTTGGGTTGCAAAACTTGCGACCCCTATTTAATTTTGGCTTAGGAACCTGCGCATGTCTTTCAACCGTGATATAAAAATTGCCCCCTCAATTCTATCGGCAGATTTTGCCAATCTTGGCGCTGAAATAAGAGCTGTGGAAGATCAGGGCTGCGACTGGATCCATGTCGACCCCATGGATGGGCATTTTGTTCCGAACCTGACTATCGGCCCAAATGTCGTTGCAGCAATTCGTCCACATGTGAAAACCTTTATGGATGTTCACCTGATGATAGCGCCTGCTGACCCCTACATTGAAGGTTTTGCCAAGGCAGGATCAGATATGATTACGGTTCATGCCGAGGCAGGGCCACATTTACAACGGTCTTTGCAAAGCATCCGTGATCTGGGTGTTAAAGCAGGCGTTGCATTGAATATGACAACACCATTGTCAGTAATTGAGTATATTCTGGATACGATTGATATGGTTTTGATTATGACTATAAACCCGGGTTTCGGAGGCCAAAAGTTCAACCATTCCATGGTTGAAAAGGTACGCCAAACAAGGGCTATGATTGATAATCGACCTATCCATATTCAAGTGGATGGTGGAATTGACCCCACCACAGCCCCACTGGTGGCGGAAGCCGGTGCAGATGTACTTGTTGCCGGTTCGGCGGTTTTCCGTGGGGGCAGTGTTGATAATCCACAAGTATACGGACAAAATATTACCGCCATCCGTACAGCGGCTAATGCTGCGTTATAATCCGGTAATACGAAAATCATGAAAAAGAACCTTGTCTTTGATCTGGACGGCACTTTAATTGAAAGCGCGCCCGATATACATGATACGGCCAACAGGGTATTGGCGGATTTAAATCTTGCACCCTTATCCATGGAAACTGTTATCGGCTTTATTGGTAACGGGGTTCCAAAACTGGTTGAACGTGTGATGGCCGAAGTTGGTATTGCGTTTACAAATAAACGCCATGACGAGTTGGTAGGAATTTTTTCAACTTATTATGCCGTAAATCCCGCAACACTGAGTTATTTGAATAAAGGTGCGCAAAAATCACTGAGTGACTTGCAAAAAGCGGGATACAAAATGGCGATTTGTACGAATAAACCTTATGATTTAACCCTACAGGTTTTGCGTTGCCTGAATATTGAACAGTATTTTGATGTGGTGATTGGAGGCGATAGCCTTGCCGTCAAAAAACCAGACCCGGCGCCTTTGCAAAAAGCAATGGAATTGCTGGGTGAAAAAATGTGCATTTATATTGGTGACAGTGAGGTTGATGCGCAAACAGCGCAAAATGCAGGTCAACCATTTTACCTGTTTACTGATGGATATAGAAAAACATCTGTAAAAGAAATTAACCCTGATGCTGCGTTTGATGATTTTGCTATGCTGCAAAATCTACTGGAAAACACGGATACATGAAGAAGTAAATATTGATGTAGATGGAACGTTGGCAGAGGTAAAAACTCGCAGATCAACTATCATTCACACGATTGGTAAGCGTTCCAATGTTCGAAACGGTTATATCCAACACATCATCTTTTTTCAAAAAGCGTGGTGGTTTCCGGCTGCCACCTGTACCTTCAGGCGATCCGGTTGCAATGATATCACCAGCACTAAGCGGTAAAATATTTGAAATATATGCAATTTGCTGAGGGATGCTGAATATCATCTCGTTTGCCATTGTTTGCTGGACGATTACGCCATTCAACCGGGTTGTCAGCTCCATGTTTTCGGGTTTTTCAATCTCATCGGCTGTAAGCATCCATGGACCACATGCACCTGAACCCGCAAAGTTTTTGCCGGCATGTATGCTGTGGTTTTGCCATTCCCGAACAGAACCATCATTTAGCACCGTGTAACCCGCCACATGACCAAATGCAGATCCCTCTGGGATTGCACGACCTGACTTTCCGATGACGACTGCTATTTCCCCTTCATAATCGAAACTATTCGCAGCTAGACCAGCGGGAATATGCAAATCCTGGTTGTGCCCCAATAGCGTTTCACGCTCTTTCCCAAACAGAATTGGGTAGTCCATTACAGGAGGCGTTACATCCAGAGGATATATCTTTTTATAATTGATGCCGACGCAGATGATCTTTCCGGGATCAGGAATTGGCGGTAACAGAATTACATCTGCTAGTTTAAGTGGTCGATTTGACGAGCTTACATCATATTGGAATTCAGCGAGCTTGTTTGCGTGTAAAACATCGCGCAATGTTGGGTAGTAGCTCTGAAATGCCAGGCTGACTGGAAATAAAAGTTCTTTGTCAACTAAGCCATAACTCAGTGCACAATCATGTTGGAAACTTGCAATTTTCATTTTACATCCATGGAAAAACCCGCTTCGCGTTCAGACACTACCGCTGTTAGTCCTTCATTATATGGTGTTGCGATTCCCATCACTTGCCCCATAACGGGAACCTGCCCATTGATGGCGCTCAGTTCGGATGGACGGTGCGCTAAATGATCCAGTAACATAGACGGTCTAGCATCCGGCATTTTCGACCCGAATGCTGTTACATAGGCTTTCGGATCATCAAATGAAAAGGCAATGTCTTTGGCTATACCGATGCTATAGGCTTCTTGCATGGCACCCAAAGCTATTTCCCAATGGGCCGGATTGTTCATAAGTTCGCCAACCGTACAGTTGAATACTGTGCACGCAGCACTGAAAGTGACATTGCACAGGAACTTTTCCCAGATAAGCTGATTGATATCTTCAAATGCACGCGCATTTAAGCCCGCGTCTTGCCAAATGGTAGCAACATGTTCCAGTCGCGGCGTTAGCCCACCTGCCATTTCGCCCAAACGTATCAGGTTCATTGCATTGTGGTGGGCATGCCCAGGGCCCTTCATGGATGCGCCAAAGCCATCAGCTACACCTAATAGAACATTCTCTATAGGCATGAATTTTGCAATCCTATCACCCGCGCCTAATCCGTTTTGGATGGTTAAAATCAATGAGTCCTTGTTCATCAAAGGGGCAATCGCTTGTGCAGCGGGACCTACACCTGATGCTTTTGTCGCAATGATATAAAGATCGCATACACCTGCATCTGCCAAGTCAGTGCTGGCGTTGATTGTGTCCAATGTACAATCACCGCTCGCGCCTTCAATGCGTAATCCCTCTTCTTTGATCGTGTTTATATGGTCTAGCCATGTATCAATTGCCCAAACCTCATGCCCCTTATTGGCCAAAAGACCCGCATAGATCGAGCCCATGGCCCCAACACCTATCACTGCGATTTTCATTATTTGTGCATCCTTTCGGAAGGCAGTTTGATATCAAACCTATCCCGCAAACGATTTTCAATGTCAGCAGATAAGTGACTTGGGTAATGGTTTGAAAGAATTTCTTTTGCCCGCTCTTTTGCCGGTGTGCGGATATCCTGTGATCCGTCCTTTTCCCATTCTTCAACGCTACGCCGATCAGCAATTTCAGGGTAGAGAAAATCCGTTTTCATACGTTTATAGGTTTCTGACTGGCCTAAGAAATGGCCTTCATCATTTACAACATTACCTATTGTGGAAACTGCCAATGTATCTTCACTGACTTCTATGGGTGTAAGTGTCCGGTGGATTAAGCCAAGCATATCGTTATCGACAACATATGCTTCAAAGGAACATCCCATCAGCCCGGACAGTGTTCCTGCGGCCTGCGTGATCAAGTTTGCACCGGATTGCGCAGCCATTAAAACGGATGCAGATTTCTCATATCCTGCTTGAGCATCTGATATTTTGCTGTCTGTTGCTCCCGCGATCGTGGAATTGGGGAGTTTGTAATATTGCGCCATCTGGATTGCCGCCGCAGTTAGTAGCGCTTGTTCGCCACTACCGCCCGCCATCCCGCCAGATCGCAGATCTGTCACCATGGGACGAGGCCCGTAAACTGCTTTGACCAGGGGATTTATCGCCCATGCAAAGGCCATGCCTGCAAGCGTTTCGGCATTGCTTTGCGCTATACATCCGGCAAGTGTCACAGGGCTGGATGCCCCGAGTTGCCCAAACGTATTAACCATGACAGGCATCCCTAATAGTGCAGCTGCTGCCAGAACCCCACAAGCCTCCGCCGAAAATCGCATCGGCGGCGTTACGTGATTGATGTTGAATGAAAGAAATGGGCGTGCGTGAAATGCTTCTGCTGAACCTGCGATCATAAAACACATTTCTGCAATATCACTTACATGATCGGGATGGCTGGCACTGACAATAACATGTTTCGCTGTACCCATGAGCGATGCAAAAGCAGTGTTGATATCCAATGCATATTCCGTTTCCATATCGCGAGCCACCATAGATCGGGAAAAAAAGTGGACATTATCCAATTTGTCTACCAAGCGCGCAGCATCATACAAATCCGCCAGTGTTGAAGAGCGGTACTTGTCTGTATCAATATCAAGCATTTGTGGCGAAGCACCGCCAGAACCTGCATATACATTCGTATCTGATAGCTTTAATTCACAGTTGGGGCGCTGGCCATATAAGGTAAAACCGCGTTGTAGCTCGGAAAGCGCGCGATCAACCAACACAGTTGGAAATAATAACCGTCCGTTTTGATCCAGACTACCGCCTTTAGCGATAATTGTTTTTTGAACAATCTGGGGGGCCTCAGACATTCCAACAGTGGATAAAAGGGTTAAAGATGCCTGATGTATCTTATGTTTATCATCCGATGACAAGACGGACAGCTTCCCGCCTGCCGCCCCTGTTTGCTTAACTGCAGGCGTGGCTGGTTCAGCCATTGCCCGGCGTCGTTCACGTGATCTGGCAGGCCTACTATCATCTGTCATATCTATTGCATCAGCTATATCTGTTGAAAACCTATTTCTCTTACGTTCAAGTTTGCCTTTGAATGAAAAGTAGGCAAGCTATTTCTTCGTTGGTTATAGATAAAGAAAAATTGATCTATGATTGGAATATCAAAATTCGAGTACCTTTGCGAAGATTGCCATTAACGGCTTTGCGAACGTTTGAGGCCGCAGCAAGACGGCAGAGCGGTACCTGAAATTTATACAGTCTGTAAATGGATAGAGGTAGAAGCTGCCGAAGATTTATAGAAAACTAAGATTTCTCCTAGCAGAATTTCAAGTATTATATGGTGATATCATTATGTTAGTTATGGTGGTGATGTGCGCAGTCTGGAGCTATCCAGTCTCGGGCATTTTTCCCTGTTAAACAGGGAAACAACAGGGAAATACTGCAATTTAAGAGAGAATTAAGGGTTTTCGCTCGTAATGCAGTTGTAATTACAGTGCCTTACGGGTGATTTCCCTAAAAAATTAACAGGGAATTTATTATCAAGAGCAGGGAACATTAGGTGGCTATCAGGCAATTTTGTTTTTCGGTATCATTAAGTATGGCCCATGAGAAAGACACACCAGTTATTATACCCGAAGCAACCTTGATTGGCTGTGCAACTCCGGAATTTGCCTGGGTAGAAGAGCTACCAGCCCTTCCTGATGAGACAATTGCAGAGATACGCAGCCTTCATGCGAAAAGTCTGAAGACCGCTGAACTTGACCGTTTGATCCTGAACTTGCAACGCGGTTTTGCAACGGCGGTTGAGATGGCGCAGGAATGTTGCAAGCTAAAACATGAAGCCGAAAAACTGGCAAACGTGAAAGGACAGCCGAACCGACCCCCGGTGAAACTTGGCGTTCGTTCGAGGAATAATCTGCGGGAACTTATTGAAATTCTGGAACAAGCCCAGGCAGGAAAGAAGCGCGTAAAACTCGAAGATTTTTACCAGATAATCCAATTCAATCAACCTCTTGATGTGCTTGTTAATTTGCACCTTGAGGCGCGTATGGGGGCTGAAATCGTAGATCCATTAAAAAACGTGCCGATAAAAGCGGCTGAACATTTACTGGGAACTCTTAAGTATCTGGAGCAATCAATAGATAACGGGATTAAGAGCGGGCCTGATGATGTGCCAATAAATCAATTGGCATGGTGCTTTGTCACCTCCTTTAAAGATGCAACCGGTCGATTTCCCAGGCGTAACTATGATAACTACAGGTGTATAGATGCCGGGGTAGGGCTGGAAACCTGCCGCCTTATGGCGCGTGAATTGCATGTCCAGTTACCTGAAAATTGCAGACCCGAAAAGCCAGCGGATATGGCCAAACCCTATCGTCGCGCAACCGAAAAACTGCAAAAGATACATGACACAAAACCCTGAATTCCGGTTTTGAGCAATCGGTCCATTATCTATCCACCCACGTAAATGCTCTTATTTGACCTGTCCTTATATGAAGGAGACAGGCACATGAAAAACCTAACCATAACCTATCACGCAACAGCAGATATCTCTGCAAGTCCTCGCAATGCCCGAACGCATGACAGACGGCAAATTCGTCAAATCGTTGAAAGCATCCGGGCGTTTGGCTTTACCAACCCGCTGCTAATCGATGAGGGCAATGTCCTGATTGCCGGTCACGGGCGTCTTGCGGCCGCCAAACAGCTTGAGATGACGCAACTCCCGGTTATTCGGGTTGAACATCTGTCGGAGACCCAGAAACGCGGGCTGATGCTGGCAGATAACAAGATTGCCATGAATGCGGGATGGGATCAGAACTTGCTTGCTACGGAGCTTGCAGATCTGAGCTCAATGGCTCTCGATTTTAATGTAGACCTTACAGGGTTCGAGGTTGGTGAAATCGATGTAATCCTCGGGGCAAATGATCAGGCCCAAACCGAAAAACCGGAACAGGTAGCACTGCCGGACTTAGGGCAACCGATTGTAACACAAGCAGGTGATCTCTGGCAATTGGGCCCACATCGGGTTTTATGTGGTGACGCGCGGCTTGAAGAGAATATGTCACTTTTGATGGGCAGTGATAAAGCCAATGCGGGTTTTACTGATCCACCTTACAACGTACAAATTAATGGCCATGTCAGTGGAAAAGGCCGCATCCGGCACCGCGAATTTTCCATGGCTTCCGGTGAATTGTCTGTAGAGGCATTTACTGCATTCCTTAAAACGACTCTCGGTCTTGCCGGTCAATACAGCGCGGAGAATGCGGTCTGGTTTTGCTGTATGGACTGGCGGCATATGGGTGAAATGCTGGATGCGGGACAAGTAGCATTCGGCAGCTTTCTCAATCTCTGCGTTTGGGCCAAAACCAACGGCGGGATGGGATCGCTTTACCGGTCGCAACACGAGCTGGTATTTGTGTTCCGCAAAGGCAAAGCCAGTCACCGCAACAATGTCCAGCTTGGGCGTTACGGACGCAACCGTACCAATGTCTGGACATATGCCGGGGTCAATACATTCAGGGCAGGCAGAATGGAGGAGTTGCAGGCCCACCCGACTGCGAAGCCGGTTCAAATGGTAAAGGATGCGCTTCTGGATGTGACAAGGCGGGGTGATATTGTCCTTGATCCGTTTTTAGGCGCAGGCGCCACGCTTATAGCGGCCGAACTGTCGGGTCGTTGTCTCAGGGGGCTTGAGATTGATCCGGCTTACGTTGACGTCACACTGCGGCGATGGTGCGCGGAAACCGGTGAAGACCCTGTTCGTGTCCCGGACGGTGCAAAGTTTAGCGCACTTGAGGAGAAACTGTCAGAAGGCCCGGGTCAATGAGCGATAAGGATAAAAATATTGGTTATGGTAAACCGCCAAAGAACTCACGTTTTGTAAAAGGCAGATCAGGCAATCCAAAAGGACGTCCCAAAGGATCGAAGGATTTTTCCAGTGATCTACGCGATGTGCTGGATGCAAAGGTCGCGGTCACCGAGAACGGGGCTATGCGTAAAGTGACCAGCCAGAAGGCGACACTTATGCGCCTTCGCGAGCAGGCACTTAAAGGTGATGCCAGAGCAATGAAGCAACTGCTTGATCTGGCAAAGGAACAGGCAGTTGAAGAGTGGTCACGTAAGGCCGAGCGTGGCCTGACGGCGCCCGAGGGTGATATTCTGGAGCGCTTTGTGGAAGAACAGCAAAAAATCATGACCGTTGATAGCCCTAAGAAGCAGGATACCGAGGGAGATCTTGATGAATAGTAATCTTGATCCGTCGCAGGTCTTTCGCGCTCTCATGCGCAAGGATCTTTCGAGCTTTATCCAGCGGGCCTTCACCACAGTGGCCCCGGGTGCCAGTTACCAGCATAACTGGCATATCGATGCGATTGCGCATCATCTTGAACTGGTTGCTGCGTGTGAGATAAAGCGTCTGATCATCACAATGCCGCCACGCTCGCTCAAGTCAATTGCAGCTTCAGTTGCGTTTCCGGCGTGGCTGCTCGGGCAGGACCCAAGCCGGCAGATTGTAGCAGTGTCTTACGCTGATGGTTTGTCTGACAAGCTGGCATTGGACAGTATTAAGGTCATGGACACGTCTTGGTACCGTAATGTCTTTCCGATGACCCGCATTGCCAGGGGTCGCATGAAACGGGCGGATTTTGAAACCAGCCGTGGTGGCGGGCGGTTCTCGACCACGGTTGCAGGCACCCTTACAGGTCGTGGTGGCGATATTATTTTGATTGATGATCCACACAAGCCCGAAGAAGCAACATCTGAGGTGCGGCGCATGGCCGTACTTGAGTGGTTCAAATCAACCCTGCTCAGCCGCCTGAATGACCCCGCGAACTCGACAATCGTGTTGATCCAGCAAAGGGTGCATGAGGCGGATCTTGCCGGAACACTACTGGAGCAGGGAGGTTGGGTTCACCTTGATCTGCCTGCCATTGCAGATGAACCAACGGTTATCGATCTTGGCTGGCGGGGGCAGGTGCAAAGGCAACCCGGGCATTTGCTTCATCCTGACCGCTTGCCAAAAGCCATTCTGGACCAACGTCGCGAAGAGCTTGGGTCATATATCTTTGCAGCGCAATACCAGCAAAGACCGGCGCCGCTTGGTGGAGGTTTGATTAAATGGAGCTGGTTCAAGACTTTTACTTCTGCACCATTGCAGACACCCGGCGACCGAATTGTTCAGAGCTGGGATACAGCATCGAAAGCCACAGAGGCAAACGACTGGTCGGTTTGCTCGACTTGGCTGGTACAGGGCCGCTCAGCCTGGTTGCTTGATATCTATCGCGCTAAACTTGAGTTCCCTGCATTGCGCCGCAGGATATACAGCAACGCTGCAGACTGGCAAGCAGGGTTGATCCTGATTGAGGACGCCGGTTCCGGCATTCAGCTGATACAGGACCTGAAGGCTGAAAGCGGTCTTTGCATCCGCGGCATTCAGCCGAAAGATGATAAAGCGACACGGCTATTATCAGTATCGCATCTGATTGAAGGCGGGCGTATAGCAGTCCCGCAAGACGCCTCTTGGCTGGCGGAATTCCAGCGCGAAGTGAGCCTCTTTCCAAATGGCAAGCACGATGATCAGGTCGATAGCCTGTCACAATTCCTGCGTTGGTTCGCGCGACCCAGCGTGATGCCAAATATCAGGTTTCTGTGAGGAAACCTGTGTGCTACGATATGCAGGCGAATTGGTTAAAAGAGTTGAAACGCTTGCAGATGGGAAACAAGAAAACGAATTGAGCTCTCTGCTAGATTAAGCGTTCAAGTGTTCCAGTTTGCCAAACGATGGGGAATTTACAAATGAAGTGGGTGATTTTAAACTGCAGGCTGATGTAGATGTAAACTTGTCATTTAATTTATGGATGATGCGTGGTGACCAAGAGCTAAGGTCTGTCATTTAGTTCATACAGCAAATATCTACTTTGGGCTCCAATCTGACGACTATCGGCTTCCCAAGTCAAACGCCCCAATTTCTTATTCGCCCACTCTGTGGCGTTTTCTCGTATTTTTTGAGCTGCCCAGTCAAGAGGCGAAACCGGTTATCAGTCACACTGGCGCCAGCACCATAGGCTGGGCCTGAGTTAACTTGACGGTGTTGTCAAACAAGCTTGAACATGCCCTAAAAGAGATATCAAGTGCAACTACATGCCACAGATAAATTGAACAGCCATGTCAGAAGAACTTGATGGATTTTTCGGCCCAGCCTAAATTTTGATAATTAAAAAACAAAATCCCTTCAGATATTTCAAAACCTCATCTCAAATTATACGTTTGGCAGTTATGTACTATGTTAGATAACCACTGAGCTTTCGTCGGGTTGAAGACACTCTGCATGAGCACGGTATCGATATTTGCCACGAAACAATTCGATATTGGGAGGCAAGATTAGTGCAAATTTTGCTAAGGTAATTCGCAAAAAAAGTAGGATAATGATCAAACTGGCACTGGCATCGCGTGAATGTGATTAGATTGAAAACGCCTTAATAGATTTTAAAATAGGTCAAAAATTTCGCCTACTCCTTGCTGTAGATCAATGCGGCAAGCCGATCCTTAGATTATTGTTCAGATATGGACGAATCACTTTTGACATTTATGAATCGTGACGATGCTGGGCGTCAATTGGCCGACCGGCTTGAACCGATGGAGTTTAGCCACCCGGTCGTTTATGCATTGCCACGCGGTGGTGTACCTGTTGCTGTGGAAGTGGCGCGCCGCCTGAATGCTCCGCTTGATCTGGTGCTGGTGCGCAAAATTGGCGCACCTGGAAACTTGGAAGTTGCACTGGGTGCGGTGGTTGAAGGCACCCCCCCTCAGACCGTCATCAATGAGGATGTGAAGCGCATTTCAGGGGCGGATGACACATATCTGGATCGCGTCCGCGCCGAAAAGTTAGTGGAACTTGAACAGCGCCGAAAGGCCTATATGGGCGACCACCCGAGAATTGATCCGAAAGGGCGTACGGCGATTGTTGTCGATGACGGGCTTGCCACAGG
>SWCD01024366.1_pt1 | contig 46027 bp, 49 predicted proteins | sample 4693011 | NCBI WGS metagenome assembly SWCD01 (sample SAMN10267278, study PRJNA491770) | bioreactor metagenome | isolation source: DHS bioreactor inoculated with marine | place: Japan: Omine Ridge, Nankai Trough
GTATCAATAAGCTGTGGCACCAGATTCGCACTGACTTTAAAACTTGTGATTGCGCCATCGGCTTCGGCCGCGACAAGCAGAAAATCCTGCCCGCCGATAACCGCGAATGCCATGTCTGAAACCCCCAGAAGTTCCAGACTGTTGTCGTCCACAACAGATGATAGAATTGTGAAATCAATCACCGAAAAATCCCTTTCGCACAGATCCGGGACTGTTCGGCAAGAACCTTAACAGCTGACTAAATTACATGAAAATTGATCAGGTATTATGAAGGAAATGTAAAACATCTCCGTCTGCCACGACATATGTCTTGCCTTCAGCGCGCATCTTGCCGGCCACTTTGCTGCCTTGCTCGCCGTCAAATTCCACATAATCATCATAGGCGATTGTTTCAGCGCGAATAAAGCCACGCTCAAAGTCACCGTGAATAACGCCCGCCGCTTTCGGCGCGGTAGTGCCTTTGGAAATAGTCCATGCACGTGCCTCCATCGGCCCCACGGTAAAGTAGGTTTGCAAGTCCAGCAATTCATAACCCGCGCGGATCAAACGGTTTAGCCCCGCCTCTTCCAGACCCAGTTCTTCCAGGAACATCAACGCTTCTTCATCTTCCAGCTGGCTGATCTCTTCTTCGATTGCCGCCGAGATCACCACACAGGCCGCCCCTTGGGATGCGGCCATTTCCGCTACACGTGCCGAATGCGCATTGCCGGAGCCAGCATTTTCCTCTTCGACATTACAGACGTAAACGATTTTCTTTGACGTCAGTAATCCCAGCATCTTCCAGGCTTTTTCTTCGTCTTCCGCAATTGTGATCGTGCGTGCAGACTGGCCGTTTTCAATGGCCGCTTTTGCGCGTTCCAACAGGTCTTTTTGCATCAACGCTTCTTTGTCGCCGCCTTTTAGTTTACGCACCAAACCGGTCAGGCGTTTTTCGATATTTTCAAGATCTGCCAGCATCAATTCGGTTTCGATAATCTCGGCGTCCGCCACAGGATCAACGCGACCGTCCACATGGGTTACATCATCGTCTTCAAAACAACGCAACACATGGGCAATGGCGTCACACTCACGGATAGTGGCCAGAAACTTATTCCCTAACCCTTCACCTTTGGAAGCGCCTTTCACAAGTCCCGCGATGTCAACGAATGTCATACGGGTCGGGATGATTTTGCCGGAGCTTGCAATTTTCGCCAACACTTCAAGCCGCGCGTCAGGTACAGACACCTCGCCCACATTGGGTTCAATCGTACAAAACGGAAAGTTCGCCGCTTGCGCTGCCGCCGTTTTGGTCAGCGCATTGAACAAGGTGGATTTCCCCACATTCGGCAGACCCACAATACCAGTTTTAAAACCCATGACATACACCTTAGAATGATCGTTTCGGGCGCATCTACGGGGCAATGGGGTGAAACGTCAAGAACAGGTGCCACTTTTTCACCTGACCCCGTTGATTTTCGCATTGATTTTCGCCGAAATGTGACGCAAACCAAGCACTGACATTGAAGGGGCATACCATGACACGCATCGACGATAAATTTGCAGAACTGAAAGCGGCGAAAAAATCCGCGTTTGTGTCTTATATCATGGCAGGCGATCCTAATTACGACACCTCTCTTGCCGTTATGAAGGGCCTTCCCGCCGCAGGTGTGGATATCATAGAGCTGGGCCTGCCGTTCACCGACCCCATGGCCGATGGGCCAACCATTCAGTTGGCCGGCGGACGCGCACTGGATGCGGGCATGACGCTGAAAAAAACGCTGGCTATGGCGACCGAATTTCGCCGCGAAGACACCACCACCCCGATCGTACTGATGGGCTATTACAACCCGATCTATTCCATGGGCGTCGATACATTCATCGCGGCTGCTACCAAAGCGGGCATCGACGGTCTGATCATCGTTGATCTGCCCCCCGAAGAGGATGACGAGCTGTGCATCCCTGCAAATGCAGCCGGCATGAACTTTATCCGCCTTGCAACACCCACCACAGACGCAAAGCGCCTGCCGAAGGTTTTGCAAAACACATCGGGCTTTATTTATTATGTTGCGATTACCGGCATCACCGGATCAGGCTCGGCTTCCACTGAAAAAGTCGGGGCCGAGGTGGCACGGATCAAACAATCCACCGACCTGCCGGTTTGCGTGGGCTTTGGTATCAACACGCCAGACGACGCGATGGGCATGGCGCAAGTGGCGGACGGGGCTGTTGTCGGCTCTGCGATTGTATCAAAATTGGGCGCTGGTGACAGTGTTGAGGATATTCTCGCTTTTGTATCGGAACTGGCTGCGGGGGCGCATCGGGCTTAGAAACATAAAGGAATTATCATTTGAGTGATGAACCACAAACAGACCGAACTTATGCTTATTTTAGAGTCGTTGGGACTGATAATATAGATGAAATAACTAAGTTATTAAACCTTAGCCCAAGTGATGCATGGAATTTGGGCGATCCATTTGAGAAAAACAACCACACGTTCTTTAGAAGAAGTTCATGCTGGAAGTTAAATAGCGGCTTAACTGACTGTGATAGTTTAGACGCTCATGTAGATTCTATTTTGAAAAAATTAAGATCGCGAAGAGAAGCTCTTTTAACGCTCAAAACACAATTTAAAACGCAAATTATATGCGTCAGTTTTACCTATCAATCGTTTAGTTGGGAACTCGATTTTGATCACCAAAGGCAAGCTACAGCATTGGGTATTGGTTTCTGGTTCGATGCTTACAATCTAGGCGATGTGCATAATGAAGTTACTGAATTACGCCAACAAGTAAATTCCAAGAAGAACAATCTACATTAAAGCGACAATTTGGATCACTAGCCTTACCAATTCGCGCATTTTCCATATTGCCACATGGCCCATCCCCTTTGTAAAACAAGGCAACCGCATCCCAAAAGGACAGCTGCCATGCCCGTGATTACCAATATCGACGATCTGAAAACCATCTACAAACGGCGCACGCCGAAGATGTTTTATGAATATGCCGAGACGGGCTCTTGGACACAGCAAACTTTCCACGACAATGTTAACGATTTCGCCAAGCTTCGCCTACGCCAACGCGTAGCGGTGGATATGACCAACCGCTCAACCGCAGCACAGATGATCGGGCAGGATGTGACCATGCCTGTCGCCCTTGCCCCTATCGGGATGTGCGGCATGCAATGTGCAGACGGTGAGATCAAAGCGGCGCGTGCGGCCGAAGCGTTCGGGGTGCCCTTTACGCTATCCACCATGTCGATTTGTTCGATCGAGGATGTTGCCGCCCACACTACAAAACCGTTCTGGTTTCAAATCTACGCCCTGCGCGACGATGATTTCAACCAACGCCTGCTTGATCGCGCCCGTGCGGCGGGCTGTTCGGCACTGGTAATCACCGCTGATTTACAGATATTGGGGCAACGCCACCGCGACCTGAAAAACGGCCTGTCCGCGCCACCCAAATTAACCCCGCAGTCCATCGCCAATATGATGACTAAAGTGCATTGGGGGCTTGGTATGCTGGGCACAAAACGTCGGTTCTTCGGCAATATTGTGGGCCATGCGAAAGATGTGAAAGACCCATCTTCCCTGTCATCATGGACAGCCGAACAGTTTGACCCGTCATTAGATTGGAATAAAATCGAGAAATTGATGAAAATGTGGGGCGGTAAAGTAATCCTTAAGGGTATTCTGGATGTGGAAGACGCCAAACGCGCCGCCGAAACCGGGGCCGACGCGATTATTGTATCTAACCATGGCGGCCGCCAGCAGGACGGTGCCGTATCATCCATTCGCATGTTATCTGATATACTTGACGCAGTCGGTGACAAGATCGAGGTGCATATGGATGGCGGCATCCGTTCAGGACAAGACGTGTTGAAAGCAACCGCACTGGGGGCCAAAGGCACCTATATCGGGCGGCCATTCTTATATGGGTTAGGCGCTATGGGACAAAAAGGCGTAACGAAAGCCTTGGAAGTCATTCACAAGGAACTGGATTTTTCCATGGCCCTTGGCGGGCACAGGCAATTAAGCAATGTCAGTCGAAAAGACCTGCTGATCCCGAAGGATTTCAGAGCTTCTGACGCTTACAAAGGATAAAACCGCTTATTTCTGATTGTTGACAGAATCGAAACAATCAATCTAAACTGACCTTATTGTCTACTTTCTTTGGGGGAAAGTTTATGAGTACTGCCGTAGGGCGCGCAGCGTCCATCACAACCAATTCTTACTACCGCTTACTGGAAGCTTATTACAGTATGCTGGAGAAGACCGTTGGCCTGTTTTTGGAAAAAGACCAAAAATAGAAGAAATCAGCGGTTTTTATAGCTGTTTTCTCTTTCCATTCTCACTTTTCGCGGGTATGAGGCGCATTCATGCGGCACTGCACCCTTGGAGGAGGCCGCTTTATACATTTTTAGGAGAATTCAAATGGCTGGAAAAATACCAGATTTCAATGCCACAGTACGCGCGGGGACAGGCAAGGGGGCCGCTCGCCAAGCACGCCGTGAAGGACTTGTTCCGGGTGTGGTTTATGGTGGGGAATTAGACCCTCAACCGATCAACGTCGAATTTAAGGTTTTGTTCAAAGCCCTTAAAGCGGGTCGTTTCATGTCCACACTGCTTAATCTGAAAGTAGATGGCAATGACGATGTACGCGTTATTTGCCGTAACGTTCAGCGCGATGTAGTCAGAGATCTACCGCGCCATGTCGACTTTTTGCGCCTGCACCGCAACACACGGATCAACTTGTTCATTCCTGTTGAGTTCATCAACGAAGAAACATCTGTTGGCCTGAAAAAAGGCGGCACAATCACCACAGTGCGTTCAGAGGTTGAACTGAAAGTAACCGCGGATAACATCCCTGAAAGCCTTATTGTTGATCTGGAAAATCTGGATATTGGCGATATTGTTCATATTTCAGACATCGATTTGCCAGAAGGCTCACGCCCGATGATCACCGACCGTGATTTCGTGATTGCCAATATCACTGAACCATCCGCACTGAAATCAGAGGATGATGAGGATGAAGAAGTTGTAGAAGGCGAAGAAGGCGAAGAAGCCGGCGAAGAAGAAGCCACAACCGAAGAATAGTTTGGCCACACTATAACGTTTTTGAAAAACGCCCGCGTATTTTACGACGGGCGTTTTTTTCTGCCTAAGTTTATTGATAAACAGGCTACCACCCCATAAAAGATATTCAGCCTTAATGTGAGAAACTATAAATTGAAACTATTTGTTGGCCTTGGAAACCCCGGTGCGAAATATGCCATGAACCGCCACAACATCGGTTTTATGGCAGTGGATGAGATTGCCGCCAGCCATGGGTTTTCCCCGTGGCGCAAAAAGTTTCAAGGGCAATTATGCGAAGGCAGTTTGGGCGGCGAAAAGGTGATCTTGCTAAAACCCGAGACATTCATGAACCTCAGCGGCCAGTCTGTGGGTGAAGCCCTGCGGTTTTATAAATTAACTGCACAAGATGTCACCGTTTTTCACGACGAACTGGATTTGGCCCCCGGCAAGCTGCGCGTCAAACAAGGTGGTGGGCATGCAGGGCACAATGGCTTGCGGTCAATCCATCAACATTTGTCGCCTGATTACCAGCGCGTGCGATTGGGCATCGGGCATCCCGGACGCAAGGAAATGGTGTCGGGATATGTTTTGCATGACTTCCCAAAGGCGGATTTGGGCTGGATTGATGATTTGCTACGCGGAATTGGCGACGGGGCGGCACATCTTGCCGCAGGAAACGCGGATAAGTTTATGAATGCAGTCGCTTTGCGCAGGGCACCGGAACGCGAAAGCAAACCCAAGCCGCAAAAACCAAAACAGCCAAAACCCGCAGAACCCGCGCCGGTTGATACCAGGACAGCTTTGCAAAAACTTGCAGACAGATTTAGATGAATGTGACAGAGAGTTTTCTGGAGCAGGCGCAAGCTTGCGAAAACCTTGGCTCACTTTTTACCGCAGGTTTATTGCGTTTACTGGCAGAAGAATTGACGGATAAAACAGCTGTTGGCGCTAAAGTTTTAAACTGGCCACGCGACCCCAGCTATCGCACAGATGCCGTTGGTTTACGTCTGGCAGGGGCATTGCATGCACTGGTTTTACAGGAAACCTGCCCTGACCTTATGGCGTGTTACCCGCCAAATGACTGCACATCAAAACAGCTTTGGGATGCGGTTCAAGCTACATTTTTATCCCATGAAGCACAGGTTCTGAGCTGGCTTGACCTGCCACCCCAAACCAATGAGGTGCGCCGCAGTGCAGCACTGATACCCACATGCCTTAGCTTGCAAAATCACTTTGGTTTGCCGCTTGTGCTTTCCGAACTTGGTGCCAGTGCGGGGTTGAACCTGCATTGGGACCGGTTTCGCCTGACGCTTCAGGACACAGAGTTTTGTGATATAACCTCGCCTGTTCACCTGACACCCGACTGGTCCGGCCCCTTGCCACCACGAATTGCGCCACACGTGATCGATAAAGCGGGATGTGATCTGAACCCGCTTGATCCGGCTAATGATGCGTTGCGTTTGCGGGCATATATATGGCCCGACCAGGCAAAGCGTGTTCAACGCACCAAAGCTGCTATAACAATCGCACGAAACACCCCTGCCCGTGTGGATAAATCGGATGTAAAGGACTGGTTGCAAAAGCGGCTCACAACACCGCACACTGGTGCAGTTCATGTGATCTATCACACAATCGCGTGGCAATATTTTCCGCCCGATGTGCAGGAAACCTGTGAAAATTTAATCCGTGCAGCAGGCAAAGTTGCAACTGCTGATGCGCCAATGGCATGGGTCAGCATGGAGGCCGATGGCGACCCCAATGGGGCAGGTTTGCGCGTAACCTACTGGCCGGGCGGCAAAACACAGACCGTTGGCCGTGCAGATTTTCATGGCCGCTGGATCAGCTGGTTAGGCCTTAAATAACATTTAGAATGATTCTAAGCTTGCTTGACTTCCCCTGCCCGCACGCGCATATTCACGGCAACTTAAAAAGGATAAATCCGATGTTTATTCAAACAGAATCCACACCGAACCCGGCCACCCTGAAATTTTTGCCGGGACAAGCGGTCATGCAATCAGGCACCGCGGACTTTCCCACATCCGAGACGGCAAGCAATTCGCCACTTGCATTGCGCATTTTTGCGGTCGAAGGTGTTACAGCCGTGTTCTTCGGCCCCGATTTCATCACTGTGACCAAACAAGACCCGATTGACTGGAACCATATCAAGCCTGCACTTCTGGGTGCGATTATGGAGCATTACCAATCAGGCCAACCTGTGATGCAAGGCGAAGGTCTGGCAGCGGCAGGGCATGCGGAACATAGCGGTGCAGACGCGGAAATTGTGAACCAGATCAAAGAGTTATTGGATACACGCGTGCGTCCTGCTGTTGCACAAGATGGCGGTGATATCACCTTCCACGGCTTTGAGCGCGGGGTGGTTTATCTGCATATGCAAGGTGCATGCGCAGGCTGCCCATCATCAACGATCACACTGAAAATGGGTATCGAAAACCTATTGCGTCATTATATCCCCGAAGTGACCGAGGTGCGCCCTGTCGCCGCTTGAACCCCTCATACTGTCTTTTGATACATCGGCTGCGCATTGCGCGGCCGCTTTGCTGTCGGGAGATCAGGTTTTAAGCGAACGGTTGGAACCGATGCACAAAGGTCAGGCGGAACGCCTGTTTCCGATGCTTGAAGAGGCTTTAGCAGAACACGGCAAGCTTTGGTCTGATCTCACTGCCATCGGCGTTTGCACCGGCCCGGGGAATTTTACCGGCGTGCGCATTTCAGTTGCCGCCGCTCGTGGATTGTCACTATCCTTGAATATTCCCGCAGTTGGCGTCACAAAACTGGAAGCGATGGCTTATGGCACCAAGGGCCGTGCGGTATGCGTATTGGATGCCCGCCGTGAACGCGCCTATATACAGGCGTTTCAAGATGCGAAACCTCTGGGTGCGCCGCAAATGATTTCTCTTTTGGATGTTTATGACCAATTGGAAGATGGCGATGTGCTGCGGGTAATCGCAGATGAGGCGTTGGATTTGACTGGGGCGCAACCGGTTGAGGGTTTGGTACAGTCCGTAGGCCATATAACCGCAAAGCGATTTGATGAAGCGCAACCACGCCCTGCCCCATTGTATTTGCGTCCGGCAGATGCCGCTTTGCCCATCGACCCGCCTGTTGTGATCCTGCCATGACACCTGAACGGTTAGCGGAAATACATGCCATGTGCTTTGTGTTACCGCGACCTTGGAACACGCAGGAATTTGGCGATCTTTTGACCAGTAATACTGTGTTTTCATGCGAAGATACCCACGGTTTTGCCTTGGGGCGTATCGCGGGGCCAGAGGTGGAATTACTGACCCTTGCGGTTGATCCGGATCATCGACGGCGCGGTATTGCAGCAAGATTGATGCAGGATTTTATCGACCGGGCAAAGAACAAAGGCGCAAGTGAAGCATTTTTGGAAGTCGCCGAGGATAATGACGCCGCCATAGCACTTTATCACCGCTTTAATTTTATCAAAGCCGGATTTCGCAAGAATTATTATGCGGATGCAAGCGGCACACATGTGTCCGCGCTTGTGATGACAAAAACGCTTTAGCCGCGCCCGACGAAGGGCATTTTATTGGCCATGATGGTCATGCTCAGAACATTGGTATCGGGCGGCAGGCAAGCCATGTGAAAAACCCCGTTTGCGGCATCAGCGACGTCCATTGTCTCCATCGGGCCGCCAGCGTTTTTAATCAGGTTTTCAACCAATTCAGTGCGGGCATTGCCGATATCGATTTGACCGCAGCAAATATCCAGATCACGCCCATCCAGCGAAATGGATTTGGTTAACCCCGTGATTGCATGTTTTGTGGCTGTGTAAGCGGCAGAATTCGCGCGCGGCGTGACAGCGGAAATCGAGCCGTTGTTGATGATGCGCCCCCCCGTAGCGGCCATGTGGCGAAAGGCTTCACGGGCACACAGGAACATTCCCGTCAGATTCACATCAACCGAAGATTGCCAGCTTTCCAACGTCAGTTCATCAAAGCGGCCCGAAACGGGGAATATACCAGCATTGTTGAATAAGGCATCGATTTTGCCGAAATGATCGGCAGTTTGTGCGAAAGCGGCTATCACAGAGGCCTCATCCGTCACATCGCAGACAACGGGCAGTGCATTTTTGTGATCTTTTGCCAGCGCCTGCAGCTTATCCAGACGCCGCGCAAGCAAGGCTACATTCCAACCCTCGGTCAGGAACTTTAAAGCCGTTGCCGCACCGATACCGCTGCTGGCCCCTGTTACAATAATTGTCTTTGCCATAATCGCCCTCATATTTCTTGCTAAGCATAGCATTTACATGTCAGGTTTCAGTTTAGACATGCAAAGTGGATTCCAACAATGGCCAATACAGATAAATCGTTTTTTCAACCCGTATCAGGCATGGAGTTGCCGCGTTTTGCCGGTATACCGACCTTTATGCGCCTACCGGCGGTTGATCTTGATAATCCGAAAATCAAGGACGTTGACATTGGCCTGATCGGTGTGCCGTGGGATGCGGGCACCACAAACCGGCCCGGGCCACGCCACGGGCCGCGTCAATTGCGTGATTATTCCACCATGATACGCGCGGGTAATGCGGCAACGGGCATCAAGCCGTTTGATCTGGTCAATTGTGCCGATCTGGGCGATGTCGGCGGCAATCCTGCCGACCTGCAAGATGCTATGAAAAAGATCACTGCCTATTACAAACGGGTGAAAAAAGCCGGCATTGTTCCGATGACAGCGGGCGGTGATCATCTGACGTCACTACCGATATTGCGTGCTTTGGCCAGTGACGGGCCTTTGGGCATGATCCATTTCGATGCCCATACGGATTTGTTCAAGGATTATTTCGGTGGCTTTAAATACACCCACGGTACCCCGTTTCGCCGCGCGATCGAGGAAGGTTTGCTGGACCCTGAACGGGTGATCCAGATCGGTATTCGCGGAACATCATATGGCGGTGAGGATATTGAATTTGGCCGCGCCAATGGCGTCACGATCATCGAGATCGAAGAATTCTTTGAACGCGGCGTTAAGGATGTGATGGCACAGGCACGCAAGGTTGTCGGTGATCTGCCCACCTATTGCAGCTTTGACATCGATTTTGTCGACCCCTCTTATGCACCCGGCACCGGTACGCCCGAAATCGGCGGGCCAACCAGTTTTCAGGCACAACAGGTGATCCGTGAAATGGCTGGGGTCAATCTGATCGGGGCTGATTTGGTTGAAGTGTCACCTCCTTTTGATCCGTCAGGCGGCACCGCATGGCTGGGCGTATCCCTGATGTTCGAAATTTTATGCATATTGGCCAACAGGATTGATAAAAACCGCGTCGGATAATCGACAAGTGCGCCCCACGCGTACTCCCTTGTTGCGAACCCCGTAAAGTTTTATATACAGAACCCATACTTGGGATTTACCCAAGGGATGCCAACTTAAGGGAACAAAGTTATGGAAACCATTGTCTTATCATATGAAATGATGGTGGTTTTGGGGCTCCTTGCGTTTACGATTTTCCTGTTCGTGTCCGAAATTGTGCGTGTTGATCTGGCCGGTATACTGGTGATGGTCATTCTGGGTGGCCTTAGCTATTTGCCGGGCCTAGGGGGGCTGGCAGATGTCAAACACCTGTTCGATGGGTTTGCATCAAACGCCGTGATTTCGATTATTGCGGTGATGATTATCGGAGCCGGTCTGGATAAAACCGGGCTAATGAACAAAGTCGCCTATGTGATCCTGAAGTTTGGCGGTTCAACGGAACGCCGCATAGTGCCTATAATCTCCGGCACGGTTGGTTTCATTTCCAGCTTCTTGCAAAATGTCGGTGCCGCAGCTTTATTTCTACCTGTTGTGGCACGGATTTCATCGCGTACCGATATCCCCTTGGGTCGCCTGCTGATGCCGATGGGGTTTTGTGCAATCCTCGGCGGCACAATGACAATGGTGGGTTCATCCCCTCTGATCCTTTTGAATGATTTGCTCATCACTGCCAACAAAGACTTGCCCGCAGACGCACAAATGGAACCTTTTAGCCTGTTTTCCGTGGCCCCGGTCGGTGCTGCTTTGATCGTGACAGGCATTATCTATTTCGTCGTATTCGGCCGCTGGGTGTTGCCAAAAACAGCCGCACGTTCCGATGCCAGTTCGGGGCAATCCATTAAAGAATATTTGAAACGTATTTACGGTTTGAAAGCCGACATTGTCGAAATCGAAGTGCCAGAAGACAACATCCTGATCGGCGAAACTTTGGGCGATATCATGGATGCCCACCACATGTATATTATCGGCACTTATTATAACGGCGAGCGCTGGTTGGCGCCCCTGACCACCACAAAAATACAGGCACCCTGCCGTCTGGCCGTTTTGGGCCGCAAGAAAGTCATCGAAGAAATCGCCGGCATCTATAATTTGCGCGTCTTACCGCAGCTTGAAATTTTCCGCGAGGAATACGCTGCCACGAAATCAGGTGTGGCCGAAATCGTGATCCCGCCGGACAGCAGTCTGATCGGGAAATCAGCGCGTGAAGTCCGCCTGCGTGGTACTTACGGGATCAACATTCTGGCCATCCACCGCGGAGATCAAACCCTAAGCCGCGTTGAAACCGAAGAACATGAAGCCTGTCTTTTGGGTCAGGAACCGTTTCATGCAGGTGATACTTTGGTTGTACACACCCAATGGGAAGCATTGACCCGCGTTTCCAGAGACCGTGATTTCGTTGTTGTCACCTCTGACTATCCGCAAGAAGAACTGCGCCCACAAAAAGTGGGCTGGGCACTTTTGTTTTTCTCAATCGCGCTTGTTTTGATCCTGTTTACCGACGTACGCCTGTCTCTGGCACTTCTGGTGGGTGCCGTTGGCATGATCTTAACGAAAGTTCTGAGTGTGGATGAGGCTTATGGTGCGGTCGGCTGGAACACTGTCTTCCTTTTAGCCAGTTTAATCCCGCTTGGGCACGCAGTGCAGTCAACCGGAACCGCCGAATGGATTGCATCACAGGTTCTGGTTTTACTCGATGGCTGGCCGATTTGGGCATTGCAAACCGGCATCGCGGTTCTGTCTACCGTTTTCACACTGATCATGTCCAATGTGGGCGCGACAGTGTTGCTAGTCCCCTTGGCAATCTCCATCGCAGTTGCTGCGGGTGGTGACCCGGCAATTTTCGCCATGACCGTCGCTATCTCGACATCAAACTCATTCCTGATCCCGACACATCAGGTGAACGCTTTGATCATGGGCCCTGCAGGCTACCGCGTGAAAGACTTCGTCAAAACCGGCGGCATCATGACCGTTCTGTTCCTTGTGGTTTCCATGGTGATGATGAACGTGGTGTTTGGGTAAGGTGGGCTTTTGCCCACGCTACACGCTGGTCAGGCTGCTCGCCAAAAAAGGAATCGAAGACAACGAACGCCACCTGCGCAATAATGTAAGCAGAGAGAAATTTACCGCAGGATTTTTATTACAATGTTTTTCCGCTCTTGGCTGTTCGTCTTTACACTTGGATTATTAATACAAACCAGTCAGGCTATGGCCCAGTCTGCTGCCGAAGATATGCCAAAGCAGGAAGAAAGCACTGTCGACGCCAACGATGGTAGTAAAAGCCAGAACAGCAATGCCGTGGATCTTTCGCCCGCTCTTGAAAATATAGAAGCCGCGATCTTAAAGCTGAAGAAGACAAGATAGCCGCTAAGACCACGCAGGATAGAGAAGACCGCGACCTTAATGCTCAAGAAGGCATGGCTAAGTGGGCGAAAAAGATGTATTATGCGACCGGAGCGACTGTAATCCTTACTCTCTTTGCATTGTTTGCCATTGTTCGCACTCTTCACCACACGCGTCGCGCTGCTGACTACACTAAGGGTATGCTTGATCAGGCCATAATTACCACTTCTGCAGCTATAGAAGCCAACAAAACCACCCGATTGGTGGGGCAAGCTCAAATTAGGCCTTGGGTCCTTTATAAAGGTATCCTTGCAAACCCCGAAGAGAAAATGGGAACGCGGTCCGTGAACATCAGCTTTATGTGGAAAAATTTTGGCGGAACGCCAGCAATTAAAATGCAAATGCAAACGGAAGACTTTAAATTTGTTCCATTTAATTCGAAAAACATCCCGACTTTTAAGTTGAGCCCTTTTACTGGGGCTGAGTCCGTTCTCGGTCCAACCGATGAAGTCAATGGTTGGGCTAAATCCTTGTCCGGAGACGAGCTTCAAAAATTTATTAACAACGAAATCGCCATAATTTGGTATGGTTGCCTTCGGTATTACGGCACAAATGATTTGATCGATACTGACAGTTACGAAACTGAAGTAACGATACGGATCAAATTTGCTGGTTTTTTTGAAGTGGAGGGGAAAAAATACCCCAAATTATTTGATGAGGTTGTGGAGGGGCAAAACAAGACGGTGTAGGACTAAATATTTGATCAACCATCACACCCCGCTCGATTGGGGCAGTTGGTGTGAATGATGCAGAAGGCCGCGCATAGCTGCCGTTGGTCTTATAAATCAGATTGTATTTGTGTGAATGTCCGCTTTGGTGTCACCAGAATCTAGCAATCCACTACGGTGCAATTCGGGTGCGAAGGGGCATTGTTATTTTGGGATAATGTTTTAATTACAACACCTTAACATAGCGTCCCAACTGGGACATCGCGCTGGTAGCCACCCCATTCAACTATCAACAGGCTCTACCGTCAATTCCAGCGCGGGTGGCGGCACATCTTTCAGATCACTCACATCCAGCGGCCCGTCAGGCTTACCCAAACGATACCGCGTGACCCAGTGCAGACGGTTTTCCGCCCGTGTGATCGCCACATAGGCCAGACGTTTCCACATCGGAATACCCGCTTCCATCCTGCCTGCACGCGATGCCGCATAGATATCGGGCGCAAAGACCTGCACTTCAGGCCATTGCGAGCCTTGCGCCTTGTGGATCGTACAGGCAGCCCCGTGCAAAAAGCTTGCCCCCATACGGGCGGCGTATGGGATAAACGGCTCTTCCTGATCAGGTGCTTCAATTTTGATGATGGTGGCCGCCGAAACATAGGGGTCTACCGCACCTATAACATTGAGGCGTGAAAACCCGGGCTTGCGCCCCTCGCCCAGATAAACCACCTGTGCGCCCTTGATCAGACCGCGCGCTTCCAGATCAAGCCGCTTCTTGCGGTGCTTTGCAGGTAACTCGATACCATCACAAATCAGAGGCTCGCCCGGCAGCAGCATATCACCGGGTGCATCATATGCATTGCGAAATGCCTGTATCAGACGAATGCGGGTGGCATTGCGCCAGCACAATACGGGCGACCGCGCCATCAGGCCGGCTTCTACACGCGGGGCAACCACGACGCGGTCATCTTTCCCTGCAGCCGTTTCAATCATCCGTTCAAAAGCTTCAAAGCTCAAGCCCGGATCGGACAAGGCATGTGCCAAATCAAGAATGGGATTGTCCTGCTCTTGGCGGTGTACGCGGTGAAGCACCAATCTGCGTTTCTCGTTGACCTTCTCAAAAGACATAGAGCCGGACTGCCCGACAGGGGCAAGTTGCGCCGGATCTCCAAACAGAATGAGCGTCGAGAAAATATCACACAGATCGTCGTATTGCTTGTCGTCGAGCATAGACGACTCATCGATAAACCCGATATCCAGCGGCTCTTCACGCCGTTTCCAACCGATGATAAAATCCGAGCCGCGCACCCCCGCAGTGGCCAAAGCACCCGGAATGGATTTGTTTGTCTTGTAGAACAACGCCGCGCGATCAAGAGCGGTATCTGTTATGCCCTCTATTTCAGGTCGTTCGCCATTTCCTGCCAACCATTCCGCTATTTTCTCATAATCGGGATCATAAAGCGGCGTGTATAAAATGCGGTGGATTGTGGTCGCGGCAACCCCGTGATTGCGCAAAACGCTGGCAGCTTTGTTTGTGGGTGCCAGTATCGCCAGCGTGCGGCGGTCTTTGCGCGGCTTGCCTTCATAATCGCCCGAGATAATATCAACGCCCGCTTCATTCAAAGCTTCGCCCAACTTTGCCAGCAACATTGTTTTGCCGGAACCGGCCTTGCCCAGCACCGCATAGATTTGCGTTTTGCCCCCATCTGGCAGCAAGGTTGCATTGTCTATATCGACACCGGCACGCCTGAGCGCGTCACTTATCGTGTCATAGGCAAGTGCCTGATCTTCGGAAAATTGCATACCTGCGGGATTCTCTTTGTAGCTCTATCCCAATGTATTCCCATGTACTTGCTATGGCCAGAGGATTAGGCGTTGGATTTAAACAACATAGGCCGGTTGCAAAAATTCAGGTGTGTCGCCCGGACAGCAGTCAGGAATATCTACATGTTCGCATTCACATGCCATTTCGGACGCTGCTATATGCATAGTATCATCCAACTGTTCGGCTAGTTTTGCCATACGATTGTCTTTGGCAAATTTTCGCAAGTCTGCCAGAACGCTTATCATCCAATTTTCTGTCATTTCGCCCCCACGGCAATTATACTCTTCACACATAACCCTTATCCTTGTGAAAAATAGTTAACAGAAAGTTAATTTCTACTTAAAGGTTATCTAATTCACATAAAAGTAATGAAAGTTTTATAAATTAATACATTATTATCATAATGTTAATTCGAGTGATATTACAATTTAGGATCTTAACGTCATTGAACAACAAGGCAAAATACGCAATGCCTTGTTGTGCGATCAATTTAAGGTTGTAACTATGATTTAAGTAAAATCACACAACTCTTACATTTTCAGACTTGGGATAATCTGTTTTTTGCGTGACACAATGCCGGGTAAAACAACTGCATCGCCTGAAACTTTTGCATCGAACGATTTTTCGGCGATTTGTTTGACGGTTTCGTTTGGTATTAACAACGTGGCTTCTTCATTCAATATATCAACGACAAACAACAGTACCTGATCGACACCATCCTCAGACGCCACTGCTGCCATTTCCGCAATCAAGCTGGACTTGCGGGACAATACAGTCTCGGGGCTGGTGGTTTCCAAAACTGACACACGTAACTTCGTCGCCCCTACATCAAACTGTTTACTGTCCAAACGCAATAATTCCGCTTCTGAAAAATGCGATACATCCGATTTGGCTGCAAACATTTCGGCCGCATAAGCAGAAATATCAAGACCCAGCTCTGCGGCCAGTTCCTGTGCAATTTCAACATCGACATCCGTCGTGGTCGGGCTGCGAAATTCCAGTGTATCTGACAAGATGCATGACAAGATCAAACCTTTGATCGCGTCAGGCGCTGTTGCCAGTTCCTCACCCATCATATTGGCCATAACAGTCGCAGTAGAGGCCACCGGTTCAATTGTGACATTAATCGGTTGATTGGTTTTCAAACCACCAACCAGCATGTGATGGTCAATGATTTCAATAATGGTGGCGTCGTTGATATGTTCTGGCAATTCAGCAGGGTTGTTGGTGTCTACAATAACGACCATATCATCCGCATTGACATCTTCCAAAAGCGCCGGCGTGTCATAGCCCCAGCGCTTTAAAACAAATGCCGCTTCTGTATTGGGTGTCCCCAGAACATAAGGTGTGGTTTCCAGTTCTTTGGTTTCCAAAAACCAGCTCCAGATAATTGCGGAACCGGTTGCGTCTGTATCAGGGGCTTTGTGCCCGAAAACTTTGATCATGTCTCTACCATTTGATAAGAATTTCGCGGCCCTTATAGGCCCGCATATAGATGGTGTCACCCCTATATCGGCAGCTAAGATTGTCGCTAATTTATCCTAAATGGGCAATTGCATTGGAATAGTAGCTCAGCAATTCCGCTTCATCAGGTTGCACGCTGTATTTCCCATCATTCAGCAGGATTATTTTGCGCAGCAGCAGCATGCGCAAACCGACCTCAACCGCATATTCAAAATTCTTATGCGGAATATGCATATAGGCCCCATTTGCCAGTAATCGCTGCAATACTATATTACATTTTTTAACGATATCTTCCGAGCTAAGGGATGTTTTCTGATTAGTCAAAAAGACCCGTGCCACTAATGATACAGGTAAAATCGGGATTACAGCCCCGACTTTAGTCATCAATTCCTTGCCCAGCGCCTTGGTCATTGCATCCTGTTTACGATGCCCGTGGGTTTTCAAAAACTCTTTAAAGGAAATCGGCGCGCCAAAACTGACGCTGGCATAACCAAAGCGGTAGAATTTTCCGGTCACACGCAACCGCATTTGCCGCCCGACAAAGAGCAGGAAAGCGCGGAATTTAACCAATCCGCTGGTTCTAACGCCTTTTTCCGACGCCAAAAGAACCCGATCTTCCAAAACCCGGTCATAGTTCAGCCCAACCGGAACAAAACAGATATCCCGACTGGTTTGAGGGTCAAAACCGGCAACCATATAACTGATCAGACCCAGTTTTGGTGGTTTTAACTTGCCGTCCCGTGACAGACCACCCTCCGGGAACACCGCTTGTGCGACACCTGCTTCGGTTGCCATTTGCACATAACGGGCCAAAACACGGCGATATAGCTGGTTGCGAGACTTGCGGCGGATAAAATAGGCCCCCAAGCTGCTGATCAATTGCTTTAGTGGCCAAACCCGTGCCCATTCACCCACCGCATAAGACAGCGCCGAACGCGATGCGGCAAGATAAGTCACAAGGATATAATCCATATTGGAACGGTGGTTCATAACAAAAACCACCGTTGCATCCGGATCAACGTCTTTAAGTGCCGTTTCGTCCACATAACCCAAACGCACACGGTACAAAGACCGCGACAGCCAGCGGGCAATTTTAATCGCGATGCTGAAATACCATGTTGCCGAAAATGACGGTACAATTTCGCGCGCATAACGATGCGCCATTTGTTCAACCACGGGATAGGGTATCTGTTCGGTTTGCGCGTGTTCGACAATCGCTTCAATCACCTGCGGATCATAGGCCAACCGATCAATCATCACCCGCCGTTTGGTCAGCTTAAAGGGTTGAATTTTCAACTGCAGCCGTTCATTCAGAATTTTGATGGCCTTGTTCATCCGGCGTCTAAAATACCAGCGCACAGTTGGCATAAGGATACGGTCTAATAGCCCTATCAGGGCTAAAGCCCCGGCCAACCAAACTGTCCAGACTGGTATTTCTATTGTTTCGAACATGCCATATACGTATCAGGAAAATGAAAATACCAAAGCAGAAAGAGCAGGTTCTTGATGAAGTATCGCAAACTTGGGGCAAACGGCCCGAAAATCAGTGCAATCGGGTTAGGTTGCATGAGTTTTGCCGGTTTCTTTGGCCCGACAGATGACAAAACCAGTTATGAGTGCCTGGATGCCGCAGTTGATATGGGCATCGACTTTCTGGATACTGCTGATGTTTACGGCATGGGTAAATCCGAAACTGTGCTGGGTACATTCATCAAGGACCATCCCAACAGGTTCAAAATCGCTACCAAATGCGGCATCGTTGTGAAACCCCAGCGTGGATACGACAACTCTGAGGCTTATATCCGCAATGCGCTTGCAGGGTCATTTAAGCGGCTGGGCGTGGATTATGTTGACCTTTATTACATACATCGCCGTGATCAATCCTGCCCGATTGAAGAGGTTGCACTGACAATGGGCAGGCTGATCGATGAAGGCAAGATCGGCGGTTGGGGCCTATCGGAAGTTTCACCCACAACGATCCGCCGCGCCCATGCGGTGACACCTGTGATGGCTGTGCAAAGCGAATACTCTTTATGGACACGTATGCCCGAATTGGGTGTTTTACAGACATGCGAAGAGTTGGGCATTATCTTTGTTCCCTTTTCACCCGTTGCACGCGGGATGTTTGCCGAAAACTTTCCGGTTCTGAATGATTTTTCCGAAACTGATTTCCGGCTGAATATTCCACGTTTCCAAGAACCGAACTATTCAGACAACTGCCGCGTCATTGATGGCTTTAAGTCTTATTGTGCCGATATGGGTTGGGCAGTGTCGGCCGCAGCCCTTGCCTGGATATTGGATCAGAATGATACGATGGTTCCGATCCCTGCAACCCGCTATGCAAAACACTTGAATGAATGGATGCAAGCATTTGAAATTACGTTTAATAATGAAACACGCGCAGACATAAACCGCCTCTTACCCATCGGCTTTGCATATGGTGATCGTTATAATGAAGCGTTATGGAACGGGCCGGAAAAATACAGCTAACGTTTGGTAAATACCAAAAGATTTGTCAGCTTGTCAGCCGACACCAATAAACTACCGCAATCGGTCTCTGCCCCTTTTGGCCCGCTTTGGCAGTAATCATATGCACCCATATCAAGGTTCAGTGCCATGAACGGGTTTAGTGCATCCTGAACCTGCCTTGCGGCATCATAGAGCGTTTCGGATTGGCCGGTTTCCCATATCCCGAAACTGCCATCCTGAAAGGTCACCAATAACCGCCGTTTGAAAGATGGCGCGTCTTCTATATCCTGTAAATCCAGAGCACCGCCAAATATCAACAGATGTGATTGCAACACTGTCACACCCAGTTCTTTTGCTTTGGTAATAAAGTCGTCACGGCGCGGTTTTTCTTTTAAATTGAAGTCTTCCCCGTCAAGACTGACATTCCTCGCATGCGATAATATCGGTGTACCGTTTTGATCAATAACCAGCACCCCGTCCCAATTCTGGTACCTGCGCGAAACCGTCTTGCCTGCCTGAATAACCAGCCCTTCGATGCCAAAACGGTCTCCGCTGGAATATGTGCCTGTAACGGTTAACATGTGATCACTGCCGGTCTGCGCCCCGTCGGGTAGAACCCGCAAAGCTACGGACAGATCGCCTTGGCAAGAATGGACCAATACAGAGGGTGGTAAGGTGCAATCTTGTGCGAATGCAGACGTATGCAATCCCAAAGTTAGGCTGATCGCGCATATACTCCACTGTAATAATCGCAAAGCCACGTAAACTCTCCTGCTATTTCAACAAACTCTGCCAGATATCATACGTCATGCCAAACCACCAATATGTCACGGGCGGTAAAAAACTGCTTATGTGACCCCATGGCTGCCCGAGTACCCATTTATCGCAGGTGGCTCCCACCCCTTAAGCGCATCTTGTTCTGGCTTGTAAATGTCCACCTGTAATGGGTAACAGGCCGCAGTGTCATTTGAATGTGTGGAACTGCAATCCCCGCCGGGGCACGCAGACAAGCCGCCTATCAGATCAATCTCGGCAAAAAACTCTATAAAGTCATCCGGTTGTACCGGACTGGCTTTCATGAAATACTGCTTGGTGTCAGGCATGAACCCCGTGCACATGAACACATTCAACACATCATGCACCAAAGGTTCCGCTTGTTTTAATGAAATGCCACGTTCCGCCGCCAAGGCACGCGTCAGGTTCGAGTGGCAACAGTAGTGATAGTCCGTGCCGGTAAGCACATCATTGGTATAAGGATCACATCGTGTACCGATTACATCATGCACCGAACCACCATATTCATCCCATCCGTACCAGTCCAGCGTGTCATAAGTCACCGTTGCCATCGGGCGCATCGCAGGGAAACTGGACCACATCCGATCGCCCGTACTGATGTGCGTGCCGTGCAGGGCGCGGGTTTTACCTGAATAAAACGTCTCGTTCAAATCATGCGCATTCCACAGGTTCAAGTCACCCACTTGCGGTCCATTTATACTGACAATACGAAAGAAATGACCTGCGGGAACATGAAAGCATGCGGCGTCGCGCGGTTGTACAATCACCGTATCGATTAATGACATGGTTTTGCGTGCTGACGCATAAAGTGCCATATCCGGCTGGGGCAACGTATCTATGGGATAGCATACGTTCGGGGGTATCTTGCGCAATTCTTCTGCATTTAGCGGCGCGGGGTTTTGCGGTTTATATTTCATCGGTTATGCTTTTCCGGGTAGGTTTTGGTGAAGTTTGACACATTAAAACAGATCAACAAAGCAAAACTGTCTTTGTTATGCGCAAAGTGCCAAATTCACATAGGCTGTTGACCTCTAATACGGCGTCCTACATCTTGCTGTCATTATAAAAGGGTTAATTCATGAATGAAGAAGGTTTAATTCTGATCGCGGTTATAATGGGCGCATATCTGTTTTTAATGCCGCTTATAGCATTTCTCATCGCAAAAGCTGCCAGCAACAAAGTCAGAGTATTGGAAGCAGAAATAGAGCGTCTGAAACTTCAACCCGAAAGTCGGGCAAAGACCGCTGATAGGCCTGTCGCCAAAAAGCCGAAGATCGCGGCGGAAACGACCACATCACCAACAAAAACCAAAGCCCCTTGGACACCGCCGGAGCGAAGATCAGCATTTGTGGACAAAGCTCAGAAAACTGCCGCACCAGTGGCCCCGCCTGTTGCCTATGACCCTACTTTCCTTGACCGTATGGCAGCAAATTTCAAAGCCAACTGGATCATCTGGCTAGCAGGTCTTTCACTTGCGCTGGGCGGTCTATTTATCGTTCAATACGGGCTTGAACGCGGCTTCTTAGGGCCCAAAGCGCGTGTTATCAGCGCCTTGTGCTTTGGCGCCGCATTACTGGGCGTTGCCGAATATCTACGTCGATTGCCCAATATGGGCATGGATGGCTGGTTCACAGTGCCCGTGGCCCTTGCGGCCGGCGGCATTGCTTCCTTGTTTGGCGCCGTGGTTTCCGCGCATGTTCTTTATGATCTGACAAGCCCGTCAGTTGGCTTTGCCTCAATGGTGTTTGTGTCTTTTCTGGCTATCGGGGCAGGCTTGATCTACGGCCCCGTACTGGCTGTTATCGGCATCCTTGGTGCATTCATTTCGCCGTTTATTGTCTCAACGGGTGAAGCCAATGCGATCATGTATCTTTATTTCCTGACGGTTCTCATTGCCGCTCTGACTGTAGAGCGTATGCGCCGTTGGATATGGCTGTCAGCCCTAGCTGTTGGCTTCGCGCTATTCGCGGGTTTCGGACTGAACGAAGCGATCCCTGACCAACCCTATCTGGCAGCTTATATCATCACGATGATCGTGGCTGTCACCACGATCCCGGCCTTTGGCATATGGCCGCAATGGGGTCACACCGAAATGGTAGACGAGAAAACGATGGGGAATGTTGCCATTCATTATCCCACGATCTTAACGGTTCTGACCGCAGCGGCAGGCACTGCATTGCTTTGCCTCACTGCCAATGACAGCCTTATCCTGTGGCAATCCGCACTTCTTACGTTTCTAGCACTCACATTCTGGGCTATATTCTGGTGCAATCGCGCCCAAAATCTGGACCAAATGGCCGTTATCTTTACTGCTGGCCTGCTGTTTATCGCATGCATTGACAATCCAGTGATACATTACAGAGTGAATGATGACCCATCTCGCCATTTCACATTCGCAAGTATCATCACAGCCATAACAGCGACGTTCTTTATGGTCGCCGCATTCTGGCGCACACCGCGGTCAGTACGGCCGCTCTATTGGGTTGCCTGCGGGTCTTTTGCACCGGTTTTGGCATATTTCCTGACATATGCAACATGGCACGATCTTGCCCCGATTAACGATACCGTTTGGGCATTCATTGCCATCGTGCTGGCCTTATTCCTGGCCGCTGCGGCCCTGTTAATGTTGCGCGGTCATATCCGCCAAAGGCGTACGGCATCCGATTTGTTCTTTGCCGGTATGCTGATCACAACTTCCTTTGCAGCATATCTGACCATAGATTTAAACTACCTGTCGCATATCGCGGCACTGCTCTCACTTTGCGCCCTCGCACTTGTGATCCGTTTCAAATACCGCTGGACGGGCTATCTGATCTGGGCATTTGTGGCCGCAAGCACAAGTCTGGTCGTATTTGATCTGCTGCCAAGCTTTTCACTTACACAGCCTGTATTGTGGGTTATCGCAGTCTTTGGCGTTATCGCCGCCCTGCTCGGCTCGGGCTATATAATGGCAAAAGCAGCCAATCTGCCAAACCGTCTGGTTTTGTTTGAAACAGCTACACTTCTGACAGTTGCCCTTCTTGTCTGCGCCTTAATCGCGCGGTTCGCATCCGGTGGACATTGGCGCTTTGATCATATGGTTCTTGGCTTATATGCCACGATCTGGATTATGATGGCAGGTGTGCAATTCAGGCGCATGATTATAGACGACAGGTTAACCCGTATACGGCAAACCTTGGGATATGGTTACGGCGCACTTGGACTTGGGGCTTTGACGCTTGGCATCTTAATGTCCCCGCTACTTGATAGTCGGATCAAAGGCATATTCCCGATCGACACTGTCATGGTCGCCTATGCCCTGCCCACGATTATGGCTTACGGGCTATACCATTTCAATTTGCTGCCGAAATTCATCACCCACAAGCTGGCCCGTGGCTTTGCTGCCGTTATGGCAATTTTCGTTGCGGTCCAAGAGGTGCGCGGCTTCTGGCACGGCCCGAATATACGGCTTTATAAAGGAACTGAAGTCGGTGAATTATACACTTATACTGTCATCTTGTTAACGGCGACGGTGATCACAGTGGTACTGGCAATCACGCGCAAAAACCCGCAATTACGCAAAATCGGTCTGGGATTGGCCGCCTTGACCGCGGCCAAAGTGTTTTTATGGGATACCGCCGGTATGCAGGGACTTGCACGCGCGACGGTTTTTATTGCTCTTGGCCTGACACTGGCAGGAATTGGCTGGTTGCTGCAAGTTTCACAGGTTAATACACATAAAGATGAATAAATAGCTGCACATACAATCCAAAAGTGATAGCAGAGGCCTAACTTGTAAATACATAGTTCAGACATAATTACATGTTATAGGCGAGTAGCCACAATCATCTGACAATAGGTTCACATGCCTGTATTATTCATATCTGAAGTAAAATACCTGGGCGGACCGTCACTGGATTTTATCGAGGTTGCAGTCACGACCGGTACCGACGTCTCGAATATTCAGGTTGTAATATACAACGCAAACGGCACAATCAGGTCAACAAATCCACTGGGTTCCATCGTCAGTACATTAGATGGAAAAGACGTCTATGTCATTGATACCGCAACATCCGCAACATTCACCGGCCTTGGCAAAAGCAATGCGGTGGCCCTTGTCGATAACGGCACTGTCAACAGTTTCATCTCATTTGACGACCGCCCACCGGTTACTGCAACAACAGGTCCTGCGGATGGAATGACCTCGACCCAAATCGGGCAGGCCGGGGGTGGCCGGTCATTAGAAACAGACGATGACGGTGCTTCTTATTTTACACAATCAAACCCGAACAGCGGCACAATCCCCTGCTTTACCCCCGGGACCTACATTGCAACGCCCATCGGCAAACGTTTGGTTGAAGATCTGGCAGCAGGCGATCTGATCATAACGCGTGATAACGGATTGCAAGCTATCCGGTGGGTTGGATGTAAAAAGATTTCAGGCGCAAGATTATTCGCCAACCCGCATATTCATCCGGTACAAATCGACAAAGACGCTTTGGGGCCGGAACGCCCAAGCCATGATATGATGGTTTCACCACAGCACCGGATTGTTATCGATGATGATGCCGCCGGCAAAATCTACGGTAGTCCGGAAATTTTGGTTCCCGCAATTGCGCTATTGGCCAATGAAAAAATTGCAAAGGCGAATGTCAAAAGCACAACATATATCCACCTGCTATTCGACCACCATGAAATCATATTTGCCAATGGCATCGAAACCGAAAGCTTTCATCCCGATAAAATGATCATGAACGGGTTGGACCGCTCAGTCCAAGATGAAATATACGCGATCTATCCGGAACTTCGCTCAGGCACTATGGCTTCGGGCTACGGCCCAACAGCATTGCCCGCCTTAAGCGTTACCGAAGGGCGACATCTGGCAAATATAATTTGGGGTAGCCGTGACGCCAAATTTGATATGGTTTCATAAAAAAAAGGGGCCGCTAAGCCCCTTTTCGCATTCATATATCGCAACAATACCTACATCGTCCGCTCGACCATCTTTTTCTTGATCTCAGCAATCGCCAAAGCAGGGTTCAACCCTTTGGGGCAGGTTTTGGCGCAGTTCATAATGGTGTGGCAGCGGTACAGCTTGAACGGATCTTGCAGATCGTCCAGACGTTCACCGGTTGCCTCGTCCCGACTGTCTATAATCCAGCGGTATGCGTGCAGCAATGCAGCCGGGCCCAAGTACCGATCACCATTCCACCAATAAGATGGACATGATGTAGAACAACAGGCGCACATTACACATTCATACAGACCATCCAGCTTTTTGCGGTCATCAATTGACTGACGCCACTCTTTAGCAGGTTTGTTGGTTTTGGTTTCCAGCCACGGCATAATACTGGCATGTTGCGCATAGAAATGCGTAAGATCCGGGATCAAATCCTTGACCACAGGCATATGCGGCAGCGGATAGATATTCACGTCGCCATCGACCTCATCCATCCCGTAAATACAGGCCAGCGTGTTCATCCCGTCGATGTTCATCGCACAAGACCCGCAGATCCCTTCACGACAAGACCGGCGGAATGTCAGGGTTGGATCAATTTCATTTTTGATCTTGATCAACGCATCCAGCATCATTGGGCCACACGCATCCAAATCAACGAAATAGGTATCCACCCTAGGGTTTTCGCCTGAGTCGGGATCGAAGCGGTAAATCTTGAACTTGCGCAGGTTCGTGGCACCTTCGGGTTTGGGCCAGGTTTTGCCCACGGTCATGCGGGAGTTTTTTGGAAGGTTGAATTCTACCATTTTCTTTGTCCTTTGCCTTGTTCCGTTACAGTCTCAACGGCTCTGTTGGTTTTTCGCCGGATCTGGCGACAACACATGTTTCATATACTTCTTTAGGATCAGTGCCTTTTAGATAATCAGACGACATGCCAATACCGATGCCGGTACGCACACGCGTACCATAACCACCTGTGCCAACACCAATACCAACCGATACATCCGGTTTGATGGCCGACCGTGCTTTTTCGGTACATATTGCCATTGCCTGTTCTACAGAAACAGGCTTTGGGTCAGCGCAAGCGGATAATCCCAAAGCTGCGGTCAGAATTACCATTCTGGCCTGCATCACACTTGCACTTTTCAAAACAGCTGGTTTATCGCTAACCTCTGCCGGCAACCCTGCAAATACAGGGGTCACTCCCGAAACGGCTATATTGGCTGAATGTTTCATAGACACCGCAAACCCTAACCTTGGCCATCGTTATATTGATAAACAGTATTCAGGCCGCCACGCCAAATTTGGCTGTAACCATTGGTTTCAAGAAATGAAATACAGTTCCAGTTCCATTGTTCCGGAAAAGCATGCTCGATAATGACCAATTCAGGCCAAAGAGACTTATCCGCTGCTTCAAAGAACGGACGCAGCACACTGTCTTCGGCGCCTTCCACATCTATTTTCAACGCGCCGATCGCGGTTATATTTTGCTCATTGAGGACATTCAAAAGCGTATCGGTTTGCACCGTCATATCGCCCTCACCCAGCACCAGACTTTCGCGCTCGGAATTGAACCGCATCTCGCCTTTTTTATCTGCAAGCGCAATGTTGTAAGCCGTCACCCGGTCCTGCAATTCATTGATCATCAGGTTATATGAAAGCTTGGCGTAAACCCGTGGCGTTGGTTCAAATGCAAGGATCCGCGCATCACCGCGACGGGCTGCAATATTGAACGTATAGGCACCGATATTCGAGCCGATATCCAAAAATACACCGTCTTGTGCCAAATGCTTGACGATCAGATCACATTCATCCCGATCAAAACCATTGGGTGTTAACAATGCTTTTCTGTCACCGGCATTTTCACCGGGGAAAAACCGAAACTTAAGCCCGTAGAGCGTATGATCCACAGCGCCTTTTTTAATATATTGCAACAACCGGTTGGCCCGTGTTCTGACAGCCGCACGAAACAGTGGATTTTTTTGCACGAGAGAAATGATAAACGCCTGCAACGCGGTTGGCTTGAAAACCCCGAAAGGCTCTTGCAAGCCTTTGAATGCGGCTTCGGGCAACCCAGCACCCTGAGCAGAATTCAAGTTTTCATCAGCCACGGCATTTACCCTTTTCACATCAATAAACGCGCACTTTCGGCGCGATTTTCTTTAGATCAATACCGCCGTCTTTTTGCTCGGTCAGCGGTTTCAGATGCACATCACGATAAGACAGTTTCACTTTAGGCCCATCAACACGCGCCAGACTGTGCTTGCGCCAATTTACATCATCGCGATCAGGGTAATCCTCATGCGCGTGGGCACCGCGACTTTCCTTGCGGGCTTCGGCAGCAGTGATTGTCGCCATCGCGTTTGGCATAAGGTTCGCCAGTTCAAGCGTTTCCATCAGATCGGAATTCCAGATCAAACTGTTATCGGTGACTTTTATATCATCCATCTTGCCGGCAACGCTCTGCATCTTAATACAGCCCTCAGCCAGGGTTTTATCGGTACGGAATACGGCCGCATCCGCCTGCATGGTTTTTTGCATCTCAAGACGCAAATCAGCTGTTGAAATTCCACCGCTTGCATGTCGCAGCCCGTCAAAGCGGGCCATAGACGTCTCAACCGATTTCTCGTTCAGTGTCTCGTTCGGGGTGTTGGGATCAACAACTTCACCGGCGCGAATGGCCGATGCACGGCCAAAGACCACCAGATCGATCAGGCTGTTTGACCCTAATCTGTTGGCCCCGTGAACAGAGGCACAACCCGCCTCACCAATAGCCATCAGACCCGGCACAACACGGTCGTGATCTTTCTCGGTCGGATCCAGCACCTCACCCCAGTAATTGGTCGGAATACCGCCCATATTATAATGCACGGTCGGCAATACAGGGATCGGTTCTTTATTCAGATCAACACCTGCAAAAATACGCGCACTTTCAGAAATACCCGGCAACCGCAGGGCCAGTGTTTCAGGTGGCAAATGGTTCAGGTGCAAATGGATATGATCGCCATCAGGCCCCAGCCCGCGGCCTTCGCGGATTTCCATGGTCATGCAGCGCGACACCACATCGCGCGAAGCCAGATCCTTATAGGTAGGCGCATATCGTTCCATAAACCGCTCGCCTTCGGAATTGGTCAGATACCCTCCCTCACCGCGTGCACCCTCGGTGATCAGACAGCCTGAACCGTAAATCCCCGTTGGGTGGAACTGCACAAATTCCATGTCCTGCAACGGCAATCCGGCACGCGCCACCATTCCGTTGCCGTCACCGGTACAGGTGTGCGCGGATGTGGCACTAAAGAATGCACGACCATAACCGCCCGTTGCCAAAACAACCATCTTAGCGTTGAAGCGGTGAATGGTACCATCATCAAGTTTCCATGCAATAATGCCCTGACAGCGACCGTCTTCGGTCATGATCAGATCAGTGGCGAAATACTCGATATAGAATTCCGCGTTATGCTTCAGGGATTGGCCGTAAAGCGTGTGTAAAATCGCGTGGCCGGTACGGTCGGCTGCTGCACAAGTGCGCTGCACAGGCGGGCCTTCGCCGAATTCAGTGGTGTGACCACCAAACGGACGCTGGTAAATCTTGCCCTCTTCGGTGCGCGAAAACGGCACGCCGTAATGTTCCAACTCGTAAACCGCTTTCGGGGCTTCACGGGTCAGATACTCCATCGCATCGGTATCACCCAACCAGTCAGAACCTTTGACCGTGTCATACATGTGCCACTGCCAGTGATCCGGTCCCATGTTTTTTAAACTGGCCGCAATACCGCCTTGGGCGGCAACAGTGTGGGAACGTGTCGGGAAAACCTTGGTCACGCAAGCGGTTTTCAACCCTTGCTCAGCCATGCCCAATGTCGCGCGCAAACCGGCACCACCAGCCCCCACTACCACAACATCATATTCATGGTCGATATATTCGTAAGCAGTCATCGTAGTCTCCGATCAGGCGCCAAAGGCGATTTTGGCAACCGCAAATGCGCCCGCAAACCCCAGCCCCAAGCATAATAGTTTTGTTGAAACCAGCAAAATCACCAAACAGGCTTTGGCGTGTACATAATCCACAATCACTTCTTGCAGGCCACCGGCCAGATGCATGAAAGCAATCATGATAAATAGAATGGTTGAGATCGCGGTCAGCGGGCTTTGAAATGCTGCTATAACCTCGGCATGGCTGCCACCGATCAATGGGGCCACTTTCCATATGAAGTACAGTGTTAATGGCACCAATGCCACCGACTGAAGCCGGTGTATCCACCATTCCCGGGTGCCGTCCTTGGCCGAACCCAATCCGATGACACGGCCCATATCTGTTTTATATTCCATGTAATCGCCCCCTAAAATACAGCGAGGCAAATGATGCTTGCCGCCGTTAGAACCAGACTGGCAACCACAATTGCCCAGCCTCCCAAATCCACCCATTTCAGATCATAACCGATACCGAAATCCATGATAAGATGGCGCAGGCCACCCAATAGGTGAAACCACAAAGCCCATAATGACCCGAACAGCACCAGCAAACCGAACCATGAGGTCAGCACACCGTTCACAAAATCGAAGTAGGATGAAGACGTCGACGCCGCAAGCAACCACCAGACAATCAATACGGCGGCAAGTGACATCGCGACACCGGTAATCCGGTTTACAATTGAGGTAACCATGTTGATTTGCGGGCGATAAATACTAATATGGGGCGATAACGGGCGCTTGCCCCTGTTCACATCAGCCATTGGTATTCCTCTCATTGGTATTCAAAGCTATTTTTTTGTTATACCAAAGTTTTGGGAAGTAACAGGGTCTTGTAAACAAATATCGGTGTATTCAGCCTATAAAATGTCGCACACAGGCATTATTTGGAGCTTGTGATCACAAATCTGCCAGCAATAAATCCCGAGAATACTTGACATCCACGTCCTTAACTACAGCCTGTCCGCAGCGCATAGAGCCACGGGCGGCGTCATATGCGTAATTGGAACTGCCATGCAGCTCCCACCCGTTGGAAAGGGCTTCAGTGACTTTATGGCTGTAATCTTTCGTATCATCGCCAGTAATCAAGCGGTATATTTTCATGCGTAGCTCCCTGAAAATGGATTGTACCCTAATAATATATGAATACCAACAATCACAGTAAAGACCACAGCTGAAATCACAAGCAGCCGAATATCGCCTGAAATCGGGCCTTTAGCGGGTCGTACCCATGGTCCTTCAGCACGATTTATCAAGTATTTCGATACCAGAGCCCAAATACCCAGCCCGCCAAAAAGAATGATCGAAGCCATATCACCGTTAACCAGTAAATGCGCAACAGCCCATATGCCCACGCCGGTTAACATCGGATGACGCAACCAAGTTCTCATCTGGCCCTTTGACGACCCCGCACCCAAACAAATAACCGCCACGATCATCAGCAGATTATTTAGATGCCCGGCGCCCTGCAAAGGTGTGTAAACGGGGATAATATCGGCCCCGCGATACCCGATAACCATCATACCAATGGACAATAATATCAGCGCCGCGATAAACCCGCGCGCCGGCCCTTTGCCCATGCGTGTATTCATTTCTGCGCGTAAATTTGGCACCAATCGTTTGATCCAATGGGCGTCCATCCACAGAAATACACCAAACAACAATATCCCGAAATACATCTATCTATCCTTCTTGTGTGCAATTGCTGCAGCCATTTCCAACAATGAATGCGCACTCTTAACATGCAAATCTTCTACAAGTGCACCGTCCAGTGTTGCAACCCCAAAGCCATGGTCTTTTGCGTCCTCAAACGCCTGAATTTGCCTCTTTGCCAGTTCTATATCATCTGGCGACGGCCCGAATGCCGCGTTGGTCGGGCCAATTTGCGCCGGATGGATCAATGATTTTCCATCAAACCCCAAACGGCGCCCCTGCGCACAATTGTCGGCAAAACCTGCGGTATCTTTGAAATGCTTGTAAACCCCGTCAATACAGATCAACCCATAAGCACGCGCAGCAAGCAAACATAAACCGTAACTGGTCAATAATGCTTCTTGGCCCGCAGTCTCATTGGCACGAAGATCTTTCAGCAAATCATTCGGGCCGACAATCATACCTGCAAGCCTTGGAGATGCCGCGCAAATTTCTGCCAGGTTCATCACCCCCAGAGCCGTTTCAATCATTATCCATAATTGTGTATCTTTAGCCTTAGGCTCTGCATCCAAAATCCTTAATGCTGCCTGAATATCCGCAGCACAACTCACTTTCGGAATAACGATCGCATCAACGCCGGCATTCGCCAAGGCACTGATATCGCCTTCAAAATAATCCGTTTCAACGCTATTGACCCGCACCAATCTTAACGGGGCTGCAAAGCCACCCGCAGATAGTGCATTGATTGCCGTATCACGCGCCTCGACCTTGCGATCAGGTGCAATTGAATCCTCAAGATCAAGTATTACAGCGTCACAATCCAGCGCCTTGGACTTTTCCAACGCCCGCGCATTCAGTGCAGGTACAAACAGTAAAGAACGGGTGAGTATCATATTTTCAACCTTTTCATAACCTGCCTTACATCACAAAATTGATACCAAATTGCAATCGTCCAATACAGCGGTTGCGCACGGGCCATTAACATAATGTTACGCATTCCATTCTGATTATTTAGCAACGCTTAATCAAATAGAAAGGTCTAAAATGCCCGAAAACACATATAAAATGTTGCTTGCATTATCCGTTGGAATTGTCGGCATAATATTCGCAAATAATGCGGTATACGCAACCCCAGCAAATTGCACCGCGCGTGCTGTCATGGTCGAAAAATTAAACGAACGTTTCGGCGAAAGCCGCCAAAGTGTCGGGCTGACACCGGGGGGCCAAGCCATTGAGATGTTCGCGCATCCGGAAACCGGAACATGGACGATTCTGCTGACATCACCCAATGGAACCAGTTGTATGATGGCATCCGGACATGCTTATGAGGCCCTGAATGAAGCCGCAGGACAGGGCGTTTAGGCCCGCAAAAGGTCGCGGGTGACATAAAACCCGACAATGTGACTTGCCCTTCGCGCTTAGAAACGCTACCCACTCTTCGATGAAAACCCATAGGAGAGATGGACATGGCAAGAGCGAAAATCGCGTTGATCGGTTCAGGAATGATCGGCGGAACACTGGCACATTTGGCAGCTTTGAAAGAGCTGGGTGATATTGTTCTGTTTGATATTGCAGACGGTATACCACAAGGCAAAGCACTGGATATATCCGAAGCAAGCCCCGTTGATAAATACGATGCCGCCATTTCAGGCACAACGGATTTTGCCGATATCGCAGGCGCTGACGTCTGTATCGTCACCGCAGGCGTTGCACGCAAACCCGGCATGAGCCGTGATGATTTGCTGGGCATTAACCTAAAAGTGATGAAATCTGTTGGCGAAGGCATTGCCAAACACGCACCGAACGCCTTTGTGATCTGTATCACCAACCCGCTGGACGCGATGGTTTGGGCATTGCAAAAATTCTCTGGCCTACCTGCAAACATGGTCTGCGGCATGGCCGGCATTCTGGACAGCGCACGCTTCCGCCATTTTCTGGCAGAAGAATTCGACGTCTCTATAAAAGATGTCACAGCATTCGTTTTGGGTGGCCACGGCGACACAATGGTACCACTTGCCCGCTACTCAACAGTTGCCGGCATTCCTTTGCCTGATCTGATCGAAATGGGTTGGACAACACAGGATAAACTGGATGCTATTATTCAACGCACCCGTGATGGTGGTGCTGAAATCGTTGGCTTGTTGAAAACAGGTTCTGCCTATTATGCCCCAGCCGGTTCCGCGATTGAAATGGCCGAGGCCTATCTTGGCGATCAAAAACGCCTGTTGCCATGTGCCGCACATATCGATGACGCATACGGCGTAAAAGACCTCTATGTTGGCGTGCCTACCGTGATTGGTGCCGGCGGCATCGAAAAAGTCGTGGAAATCAAGCTGAACAAAGACGAGCAGGCCATGTTCGACAACTCTGTCGATGCCGTGAACGGTCTGGTTGCAGCCTGTAAAGCGATTGACGGCTCATTGAAATGAGCCAAACGGCGCTTCCCGACTTAGCAGATGATCTTGTTACACTGGTTCTGACCAGTTGCGATCGGCCCGCTTTTCTGGAGCGCACACTGACATCAATAGCCGCTTGTGACCTTACTGGGATCAAGCGGATTATTGTGATCGAGGATTCAACCAACCCCGAGATCGAAAGCGTTGTCACCAAATGCTTGTCGTCAATTCCCCATCTGTTTTTGCAAAACGAAAAGAATATAGGCCAGATATCTTCGATTGACCGCGCCTATGCACATATCGACACGCCATATATTTACCACTGTGAGGAAGATTGGCTTTTCCCCAGCGGCCTGTTTCTGGCAGAATCTTTGCTGATCCTTGAAAATCACCCAAAAGTTCTGGCGGTTATGGCGCGTATTCCCAGCGAAAATCCGGATAATTACTACTCCAGACCCAAACATACATTAAACGGTGTTTCTTATTGGATCACAGACCCCAAAATCCACCGACGTTGGGGTAGTTTCTCGTTCAATCCGGGCTTGCGGCGCACAAGTGACTATACAGATATAACGTCCTACACAACCATTGGGCCCGAACGCGACATCAGCCTGCACTACAAGTTACAAGGCTATAGTCTGGCTGTTTTGGAACAGGGCGATGTGACCCATTTTGGCTTTGAGCGCACCATAAAAGTGGATGAAACCAAACGCAAAAGGGCCCCAGGCTATTTCTTCAAGTCCCTCAAACATCGGGTGCAGTTTTTTATCTATAAGCATTTCAAATAGGCTTAATACCGGCGTCTGTGATCACAAAAATAATCGTGTGATCACAAAAATCAATTAATTGCTTGATTCTACAGTTTTTCAATTTTTTCCCTTCACCCCTTGCCCAACCTCTGTAACAAGTGTGGGACGAATTCAGCAAAAGGGACACCCATGAACATTCATGAATACCAAGCCAAGGGATTATTGCGCCAATATGGGGCCCCGGTTTCTGATGGCCGCATTGTAATGAACGCAGCCGAAGCCAAAGCCAAAGCCAGCGAAATGGGTGGCCCTCTTTGGGTTGTCAAAGCACAAATTCATGCAGGCGGGCGTGGCAAAGGCCACTTCAAGGAAGCTGAAGCAGGTGATGCGGGCGGCGTACGTTTAACTCACTCTGTGGAAGAAGCCGCAGAAGAAGCCAGAAAAATGTTGGGCCGTACATTGGTCACACACCAGACCGGTCCTGCGGGCAAACAGGTCAACCGGGTTTATCTGGAAGACGGCTCGGACATAGAAAAAGAATTTTATCTTGCCGTGCTTTTGGACCGCGAAACTTCACGCGTCTCTTTTGTAGCCTCGACCGAGGGCGGCATGAACATCGAAGAAGTAGCTGCTGAAACCCCCGAAAAGATTGTCAGCTTCACAGTAGACCCTGCCGCAGGATTTTCAGCCTATCACGGCCGCCGCGTCGCTTTCGCGCTTGGCCTTGAAGGCAAACAGGTTAAACAATGCGTCGCTTTGATCGCGAAACTTTACAAAATGTTCATCGAAAAAGATATGGACATGCTGGAGATTAATCCGCTGATCATCACCAATGCCGGTGACCTGAAATGTCTTGATGCCAAAATGGGTTTTGACGGCAACGCGCTTTACCGCCAGCCGGATATTATGGAACTCCGTGACGAAACCGAAGAAGACGCCAAAGAGCTGGAAGCGTCAAAGTACGATCTGAACTACATCGCACTTGATGGTGAAATCGGCTGTATGGTCAACGGCGCGGGCCTTGCGATGGCCACCATGGACATCATCAAGCTTTACGGCGCGGAACCTGCAAACTTTCTGGACGTAGGCGGTGGCGCCACCAAGGAAAAAGTTACCGAAGCGTTCAAAATCATCACGTCTGATCCACAAGTCAAAGGCATCCTTGTCAATATTTTCGGCGGCATCATGCGCTGCGATGTCATTGCCGAGGGCGTCGTTGCTGCCGTCAAAGAGGTCGGTCTGCAAGTCCCGCTTGTGGTGCGCCTTGAAGGCACAAAAGTCGCTGAAGGTAAAAAGATCATCAACGAAAGCGGCCTTGACGTGATCGCCGCCGACGATCTGGGTGATGCGGCACAGAAGATAGTTAAAGCAGTGAAGGGTTAAGCAATGCGCTTCGCAGCCATCATAGCCTCCTGCACTGTTCTTATGTCGCCTGTCGTGGCGCAAGAGCAGCAGCTCTTAGCGGAAAACCTGACCAAATACTTCGGCAAAACGTGCCTTGCTTACGCGCCATACGTGGAAAGCATTGTCAATTGGAAAGACACTTTCAACCTGTCTGTGATGGATACGAATGTACTAAGTTTTTACGAACTTATATACGGTTTGAATATATCAAACGGAACCGCCGTTACACTTGCTGGCAAGACCGATATTGGCGTGAACTATGAAGTTTACCTCAACGACTTTGATCAAAACGGCAAGCGCTTCTATGGATGCTCGGTCGGAAGCCCGGACGTTTCATCAACCGCGCTTATAGCAGCAGTTAAGGCGCAATACGGCCTGCCGGGTGAGCCGGTTTTGGATAAAACCTACGGGTCCTTGCGTCACCGGATGTGGAATTTAGGCAGTACGTCTGACCCTCAGTATTTCATCATTCTCGGACGCGTCAATGGGCAGGATCCCACGGTCATACTCGCGAATTTCGGGAAGAGGTGATGATGTATAAACAAGCCCTTAAATATTCTCTTGTTTGTCTGGTATTAGCCAGCTCACTGACCAAACAAGCCGATGCCCAAGACATGTCGGTGTTGGCCGAAAACACCAAAATACAACTTTCGTCTGACCACCGCGATTTGATGCGTTCCGCCGCAGCCGCATGCTTGATGGCTCCCGAGGATCGCGCGTCTGTCCTTACCACACTAAAGCTGGGGGGATGGAATGTCACCGATGACGCTGGTGCTAAAGTTGGCGACGAGGAATGGATTGAAATAGGTCACAACGATGTCTGGATATCTCTGATCGGCATCAATGACGACTTTTTTTGCGACGTTCAGGGCGACATTTCACAAGCTGCTGCCCTTGCAGAAGTCAAAGATTTACTAGCTAAAGCTCAATGGAGCGATTGGACAGTTACCCGGGAAGATGGTGAATGTCACAGCTTGGTTCAGGAGAGCAACATCGGCATCTATATCACAAGCTCCGGCAATGATCCGGTTTGCACCCCGCAACCCCACAGCGCAATTCGCATCTCAAGTCAGAAGAATTAAACCGCAAATGTCACAAACATCCTCCTCACCCCGGGCCTGCCCACTTTGCAACAAAGACGCAGCAACCCCATTGCCACAATACTCACGTGACGAATGGCGCATTGTGGAATGCACAAACTGCACGATGGTCTACCTGCAAAACCCTGTAAACTACGTCGCTCTGGAAGAGGATTACGCCTGGGAAAAAACCTACGCCCAACTGGATAAAGAGCGCAATCGCCGCAAATCGTGGATCAAACGGGCAGCGCGCCAAATGCGCTTGTTGAACTACCGCATGCAAGGTGACCCGAACAATCGCTTTTTGAAACTGCTGGGTCCGGGGAATATTCTGGATATCGGTTGCGGTGATGTTGAACGCTGGTGCCCTCCTTTCGTGCCCTATGGCATTGAAATTTCCAAAGCCATGCAGAAAACCGCCGATGCGCAAATGCGCAAACTGGGCGGTGAATGTGTGCTGGGTGCGGGTGCCGAGGCGATCTGGGACTTTCCAAAAGACAAATTCGACAGCATTATGATGCGCTCGTATCTGGAACATGAAGTGCAGGTCGCCAAAATACTTGAAGGCTCGATGCATTGCCTGAAACCGGGCGGTAAAATCTATGTACGGGTGCCGAATTTCAACGCGGTCAACCGTTACATCTCCGGCCCGAAATGGCCCGGTTTCCGCTATCCCGACCACGTCAATTATTTCACCGTGAAAACGCTAAAGGCGGTCGCCGCCAAAGCGGGCTTTGATTTCCAACTGGTGAACCGCCATAAAATCTGGCTGGATGATAACATTCTAGCCCTTCTCACAAAACCAACCACCCCGTAAGGATCCAACGCATATGTCAGTACTCGTAAACAAACAAACCAAAGTCATCTGCCAGGGCCTGACAGGGTCACAAGGCACGTTCCACTCTGAGCAGGCCATTGAATACGGCACCAACATGGTCGGCGGTGTGACACCGGGCAAAGGTGGACAAACCCATATCGGGCTGCCGGTATTCAACTCGGTGCACGAGGCCCGCCACGTAACCGGCGCCAATGCCACTGTAATCTACGTACCACCGCCCTTCGCAGCGGATAGTATCCTTGAAGCAATCGACGCCGAAATGGAACTGATCGTGGCCATCACCGAAGGCATCCCCGTTTTGGATATGATGAAGGTTAAACGCGCACTGGACGGCTCCAAATCCCGCCTGATCGGGCCGAACTGCCCCGGCATCATCACACCGGGCGCATGTAAAATCGGCATCATGCCGGGTCACATCCATCAGGCAGGCAGCTGCGGCGTGGTATCACGCTCGGGGACACTGACCTATGAAGCGGTGAAACAAACCACCGATCTGGGCCTGGGCCAGTCCACTGCCATCGGCATCGGCGGCGACCCGATCAAGGGCACCGAACATATCGATTGTCTGGAAATGTTCATGGCTGACCCCGATACCCATTCGATCATCATGCTGGGCGAGATCGGCGGTTCCGCCGAAGAGGACGCAGCACAGTTTATCATCGACGAGGCCAAAGCAGGCCGCAAAAAACCCATCGCGGGCTTTATCGCAGGCATCACAGCCCCTCCGGGCCGACGCATGGGCCACGCAGGCGCTATCGTGGCAGGCGGCAAAGGTGACGCAGCCAGCAAAATCGAAGCCATGAAAGCCGCAGGTATCGTGGTGGCAAACAGCCCCGCGACCTTGGGCGAGGCCGTTATGAAAGCGATTGGGTAAATCAAGTGAACAAAAACCATCAAAACAGTATATACGATAGAAGCAGGTTTTTAAGAGTTAATTCTTACCTGTTATCAATCGTTTTCTGTTTTGGTTTACCCTTTGCTTGTTATTCAAATGGTTTTTCAACAACAGATTTGTTAGTTCATACTTGCTTGGATGAAAAAACAAAAACCAACCAACGTATTAATATTTTGCTGGAAAATGATTGGGAAAGAGTTTCTGATCCTGCCAATGAGAATATTGTTTTTTTATCGGCCTTGTTCCTTGGAAACATGGACGGGAATGCATCCGCATCCAAAACCAATGAGACATTTTTATGGGCCAGTGAATTAGAAGTTTCTTCAAGACCACGAAGCATGGACACGCTTGTCAATCGGAGTGCTGATTTAAAAGTTTCCCTCAAAAACTACAATAACTATGCAACATGTATAATATTGGGGTCGCAGTCAGTTTTTGAAAGCGTCATAGCTATAACAAATCCAGATCATATACTGAAACAAAGCAATCGCTCTTTTGTAAGTACTCAAATCGGCAAAACCAAAATTTTGATGTCGTCCGTTGACACAAACATTTTATCCCAAATATCAGATATACTAACTCATAATACTACCGCAACTTTCTCGACTAGAACCGTGAATAGTAAGGAAACACCATGACCGACCAATCGTCCAACGACCAACTTCACGCATCGTCCTTCCTGCAAGGTCACAATGCGGAATATATCGAACAGCTTCACGCCAATTACGTGAAAGACCCTGCCTCGGTTGATGAAAGCTGGGTCGCGTTTTTTAACGATCTAAACGATGACAACGCGTCGATCACCAAAGAGGCCGAAGGCGCTTCTTGGTCGCGCGACGACTGGCCCCCCATCCCCAACGACGATCTCACCGCCGCACTTGACGGGCAATGGGCCGCAGATCCTGAAACCGCGATCAAAGCCAAGGCAACATCGGCAGGCGTCGGCCTGACCGACGATCAGATCCAGCGCGCGGTGCTCGATAGTATCCGTGCCCTGATGATCATTCGCGCCCACCGTATCCGTGGTCACCTTGCGGCTGATCTTGATCCGCTGAAGATGAAAAAACCGGAACCGCATCCCGAACTTGATCCAAAGTTCTACGGCTTCAATGAAATTGACATGGATCGTCCAATATTTCTGGACAATGTGCTGGGGATGCAAACAGCCACCATGCGTACAATTATCGCCAAGCTGCGCAAAACTTATTGCGGTACGTTTGCGCTGCAATACATGCACATATCCGATCCCTTGCAAGCCGCTTGGCTGAAAGAGCGCATCGAGGATTACGACAAGGAAAATTTCTTCACCAAAATGGGCCGCAAGGCGATATTGGCGAAAATGGTCGAGGCCGAGGGCTTTGAAAAGTTCTGCCACGTCAAATATTCAGGCACCAAACGCTTTGGTCTGGATGGCGGCGAATCCCTGATCCCAGCGATGGAACAGATCATCAAACGCGGTGGTGCTTTGGGCGTGAAAGACATTATTGTCGGCATGCCGCATCGGGGCCGTCTAAGTGTTCTGTCAAACGTTATGGGCAAACCGTACCGCGCCATTTTTAACGAGTTTTTTGGCGGCAGCTACAAACCTGACGATGTCGAGGGTTCAGGCGATGTGAAATACCATCTTGGTGCGTCATCAGACCGCGAATTTGATGGCAACAGCGTGCATTTGTCCCTGACTGCCAACCCGTCACATCTGGAAGCGGTAAACCCCGTGGTTCTGGGAAAAGCCCGCGCCAAAGGCGATCAAAATGGCCGCAACCGCGGGGCCGTTTTACCGGTATTGCTGCATGGTGACGCTGCCTTTGCCGGTCAAGGCGTAATTGCTGAATGTTTCGGGCTGTCGGGGTTACACGGTCATATCACCGGCGGGACAATACATGTCGTTGTGAACAACCAAATCGGCTTTACCACAGCGCCCCATGACAGTCGCTCGTCACCCTACCCCACGGATATTGCCATGATGGTGGAAGCGCCTATTTTCCACGTCAACGGCGATGATCCCGAAGCGGTTGTGCATGCCGCTAAAATCGCCACGGAATACCGCCAGAAGTTCCAGAAAGATGTGGTGCTGGATATTTTCTGTTACCGCCGTTTTGGTCATAACGAGGGTGATGAACCGATGTTCACCCAACCCGAAATGTACACAAAGATTAAAACACACAAAACGTCGCTGGCACTATACACCGAACGCCTGATCAAGGACGGGTTGATCCCCGAAGGTGAAATAGAAGACATAAAAGCCGCATTTCAGGCCAAGCTGAACGAGGAATTTGAAGCGGGTAAAAACTACAAGCCCAACAAAGCCGACTGGCTGGACGGGAAGTGGAAACATCTGGAAAGCAAAGACCCCGAATACCAACGCGGCAAAACCCATATCACCGAAGGGCGTTTCAAAGAGGTGGGCGATGCCCTGACCAAACTGCCCAAAGACTGGAAGCCGCATAAAACCATTGCACGCATTCTGGAAGCCAAGTCTGAAATGATAAACTCTGGCAAAGGTATCGACTGGGCCACCGCCGAGGCTCTTGCCTTTGGCTCATTGCAGGTCGAAGGTTTCCCCGTACGCCTGTCAGGCCAGGATTGCGAACGCGGCACATTCAGCCATCGCCATTCTGCCATTCTGGATCAGACCACGGCTGAAAAATACTTCCCGCTGAACAATATCCGCCCCGAACAGGCCTCCTATGAAGTTATCAACAGCATGCTCTCGGAATATGCGGTTCTGGGTTATGAATACGGCTATACTCTGGCCGAACCCAACGCATTGACACTTTGGGAAGCCCAGTTCGGCGACTTTTCCAACGGTGCGCAGATCATGATCGACCAGTTCATATCATCTGGCGAAAGCAAATGGCTGCGCATGTCGGGCCTTGTGATGTTGCTGCCCCACGGTATGGAAGGCCAAGGACCGGAACACAGCTCCGCACGCCCCGAACGCTTCTTGCAAATGTGCGCCGAAGACAACTGGGTGATCGCCAATGTCACGACACCTGCCAACTACTTCCACATCCTGCGCCGCCAATTGCACCGCCGCTTCCGCAAGCCACTGGTACTCATGTCACCTAAATCCCTGCTGCGCCACAAAATGGCTGTCAGCACAATGGACGAATTCATCGGCACCAGCAGCTTTCACCGTGTTCTTTGGGATGACGCGCAACTGGGCAACTCGGACATCAAACTTGTGGCAGACAGCAAAATTAAACGCGTTGTTCTGTGCTCGGGCAAAGTCTATTACGATCTGCTGGCAGAACGCGATGCACGTGGCATCACGGACATTTACCTGATGCGGCTGGAACAGCTTTACCCGCATCCCGAAGAGGCATTGTCCGAAGAGCTGAAACGCTTTAAAAACGCCGATTTCATCTGGTGTCAGGAAGAGCCTCAAAATCAGGGCTACTGGGCATTCATCAACCCGCATATCGAAAATGTACTGATCGACCTGGGCGTCAAAAATTCACGCCCCGCATATGTCGGCCGTAAAGCCGCCGCAGCCCCTGCAACGGGCTTGGCCAGTAACCACAAATTACAACAAGACGCGCTGGTAAACGATGCGCTTACCCTTGGAGGAAAATAAGATGACCGAAGTACGTGTACCCACCCTGGGCGAAAGTGTTACCGAAGCCACCGTTGCAACATGGTTCAAAAAAACCGGTGATAGCGTGGCCGTCGACGAAATGATCTGCGAGCTGGAAACCGACAAAGTAACTGTCGAAGTGCCATCCCCGATCGCAGGCACATTAACCGAAGTAGTCGCCGCCGAAGGTGACACAGTCGGCGTAAATGCACTGCTGGCGAACATATCCGAAGGCGCAGAAGCACCTGCCCCGGAACCAGCAACAGCCGCACCAGCACCAGCAGCACCGGCACCGGCCACTGACGCACCTGCATCCATTGATGTCATGGTCCCCACGCTTGGTGAAAGCGTAACTGAAGCCACCGTTGGCACATGGGGCAAAAAAGTCGGCGATACCGTTTCGGCCGATGAAATGCTGGTGGAACTTGAAACTGACAAGGTCAGCGTGGAAGTACCCTCACCCGCATCAGGTGTACTGACTGAAATCCTGGCGCCCGACGGTGCAACCGTTGCCGCAGGCGGCAAACTTGCTGTTATATCTGGCACCGCCTCGTCTGCCGCCATAACAGCGGCCGCAGCCCCTGCCCCCGCGGCCCAAACCTCAGACGATGTAAAGAACTCTCCGTCAGCTGAAAAACTGATGGCGGAAAATAATCTGACCGCTGATCAGGTAGTCGGCACAGGCAAGGATGGACGCGTGATGAAAGAAGATGTTGAAACCGCACTCAAAGCACCAGCCGCGCCCGCCGCAATACCGGTTGCCGCCCCGGCCCCTGCACCCGCAGCGGTAGCACCACGCGCGCCCGTTGCCGCAGAACAAGCCGCCCGTGAAGAACGTGTGAAAATGACAAGACTGCGCCAAACCATCGCGCGCCGCTTGAAAGAAAGCCAAAACACCGCCGCCATGCTGACCACCTATAACGAGGTCGACATGTCCGCCGTTATGGCCCTGCGCAACCAGTATAAAGACGCGTTCGCCAAAAAACACGGCGTCAAACTGGGCTTTATGTCGTTCTTTACCAAAGCCTGTTGCCACGCATTGAACGAAGTCCCCGAAGTCAACGCCGAAATTGACGGCACCGATGTGGTTTATAAAAACTACGTCAACATGGGCATTGCCGCCGGCACACCCACGGGCCTTGTTGTGCCGGTCATCCGTGACGCCGATACCATGTCGTTCGCCACCATCGAAAAAGCCATTGCCGAAAAAGGCGCACGCGCCCGCGACGGCAAGCTGAGCATGGAAGAGATGCAAGGCGGCACGTTTACCATCTCGAACGGCGGCGTCTACGGCAGCCTGATGTCATCACCGATCCTGAACCCGCCACAATCGGGCATCCTGGGCATGCACACCATCCAGAAACGCGCCATGGTCGTAAACGACGAGATTGTCATCCGCCCGATGATGTATCTTGCATTGTCTTATGACCACCGCATCGTCGACGGCAAAGGTGCCGTGACCTTCCTTGTGCGGGTCAAAGAGGCACTGGAAGATCCGCGTCGGTTGCTGATGGATTTGTAATGCAAGAGGCCAAGCAATCAAATTGGTTGATGCGGGGAATTATATTCACTCATGCAGCAATCAACCTGCTTGCAGGTGTCTACTTATACCAAATTTGGTTTCGTAGTGATACTGCATTTGGTAATTTAGACCGTCTTGTTTTTATATTTTGGTTGGCTAGCGGTATTCTGTTTTATGTCATTGAGAGGAAAATAATTCGATATCCATGGAATAAACTAAAAAAAATAACAGTGCTCTTCAATGCATTCATATGGATACCCCTAATAATTGCAGCTAGCGAAATCGCTGGAATGTTAACCCTACCCGAAAACGTTGGAAACTTATTCATCACTTTTTCGTTCTGCTTACTTTTAATAATTAGCCCAACAATAAACCTAATCACAGTTGTTTTTTACCCACAGAGAACTGTGAGAGAGTAATTTAATGATCCCCTTCAACCATATCACCCCCGCCGTGCCCGAAAGCCTGAACCGCAAAACTTCGGCGACCTTCCTAGACCGTGTGAGTGGCCTTGGCGTACCCGCACCGGCTACTAATAGAATTGTGAGTGTAAAATGAAACTGAAGGAATGGACAAACATACACCCGAAACGGAAGTTTTATTCTGAATTGGTTCTGTGGCTGATTATGGTGGCTGTCCTGATATACGACTTAAACAGCGTTTCTTCAGGTGGTGCGCCCAGAAATATTTTGTTGACCCTCTTTGCCGCTCTTGGATGGCTGCTACCGGTATTTCGCCTGTGGCAATGGCGGAAATATAATGAGAAAACGAAATGATCACCTTCGACCATATCGCCATTGCGGCATCATCCCTCAAAGAAGGCGCGGAATATGCCCACACCCTCACCGGCCTCACCTTCCCCAAAGGCGGCGAACATCCCGATATGGGCACCCACAACCTTGTCACAGCTCTTGGCCCCGATACATTCGCCGAAGTGATTGCCATCAACCCGGCTGCCACACCGCCGAACCGCCCGCGCTGGTTCGGTCTTGACGACCCCAATGAGCAAACCAAATTCCCCTGCCTGCAAGCATGGCTGTTGCGTACTGATGATATTGACGGTTGCATCACACGCGCCGCTGAACTTGGCATAGACCTTGGCCGTGCCACCCCTTTCAGGCGCGACGCCCTGCGCTGGCGTTTTGCCGTCACTGATGACGGTGCAATCCCGCTGGATGGTGCGGCACCACTTTTGCTGCAATGGGACGAAACCGGCCCGAGCCATCCCGCCAGCCGCATGACCGACCTTGGCCTGCGTATGGACACGCTCACAATTGAAACACCCCATGCTGACCGCCTGACCGAATTGCTCGATGCCCTTGGGCTGCAAGACCGCCCCGACATCAAACAGGCAACGCAAACCGGAATTGACGCGCGGTTCACAAGAGTTGCGGCATTATGATGAGCCCTGAACTGACCGCCCTTGCCTTTGCGGGCATCTTGCAAGTCATCCAGATGGCCCTGCACATTATCACCCACGACGCGCAAGTCGGCATCAAAACCGCCCTTAGTTCGCGTGACAAACCCATCACCCTAACCGGAACCACCGCGCCCCTGCAACGCGCCTATAACAACCATTTTGAAAGCCTCGCGATTTTCACCATCGCGGTGATCGTGATCACCTTGTCAAACCAGTCTACCCCGCTGACGCAAAACTGCGCATGGGCCTATGTTATCGCGCGCGCGCTTTACATCCCCGCCTACGCCTTCGGCCTAACCCCGTGGCGGTCGATTATCTGGACGGTTGGCATCATTGCTGCCACAATCATATTATTGGCGGCCCTTTTATGATCTTTTCAAATGGTCAAAATATCCTCGCCGAAAGTGAAAAAGTTAATATATACTCCCGGTATGTTTTCACGACACAATACCGACGTAAAACCGACGTGATACCGACGTCGCATTTCAGCTTGAAACAGAAAGGTTAACACCCATGTCAGACTATGATGTTATCGTAATTGGCGGCGGCCCGGGCGGCTATGTCTGCGCTATCCGTTGCGCCCAACTGGGCCTGAAAACTGCCTGTGTAGAAGGCCGCGAAACCCTTGGCGGCACCTGTCTTAACGTGGGCTGTATCCCGTCGAAAGCATTGCTGCATGCCAGCCATTCTTATCATGAGGCCACGCATAATTTCACCAAAATGGGCCTGATGGGAAAATCCCCTTCCGTCGATTTTGGCAAAATGCTGGAATACAAAGACAGTGTCATTGAGCAAAACACCAAAGGTATCGAATTTCTGTTTAAAAAGAACAAGATAGACTGGATAAAAGGCTGGGGTTCTATCTCTGGTGAGGGGCAGGTTACAGTTGGGGACGATGTTCATAATGCTAAGAACATCGTCATCGCAACCGGCTCTGAAGCCTCTTCACTGAATGGTGTCGACGTCGACGAAAAAACCATTGTGACATCCACAGGCGCACTGGAACTGCCCAAAGTCCCCAAAAGCCTTGTCGTGATCGGTGCAGGCGTGATCGGTTTGGAAATGGGCAGCGTTTACGCGCGTCTGGGCGCAGAAGTGACAGTGGTGGAATTCCTCGATCACATCACCCCCGGCATGGACAGCGATCTGGCGAAAACATTCCAAAGATCATTGAAAAAACAAGGCCTTAAGTTCGTTATGGGTGCTGCAGTACAATCAGCAACAATCAAAAACGGCAAGGCCACAGTAACCTATAAATTGCGTAAAAATGACAAAGAAGCCACCCTTGACGCCGATGTCGTTTTGCTTGCCACAGGGCGCAAACCATTCATGGACGGGCTTGGCTTTGAAGCATTGGGGGGCAAAATATCACCACGCGGCCAAATCGAAACCGATGACCATTGGCGTACGAATATTTCCGGCGTTTACGCAATCGGCGACGTTATCGACGGCCCGATGTTGGCCCACAAAGCCGAAGACGAAGGCATGGCGGTTGCCGATGTGATTGCAGGCAATCATGGCCACGTGAATTACGGCGTTATCCCCGGTGTTATTTACACCGCACCCGAAGTCGCAAATGTGGGGCAAACCGAAGAACAACTGAAAGAAGCAGGCATTGATTACAAG
>SWCD01011294.1_pt1 | contig 45984 bp, 40 predicted proteins | sample 4693011 | NCBI WGS metagenome assembly SWCD01 (sample SAMN10267278, study PRJNA491770) | bioreactor metagenome | isolation source: DHS bioreactor inoculated with marine | place: Japan: Omine Ridge, Nankai Trough
TGGAAACGAACTGAAAAATTTGTTGAAGGGCCTAACCCCTATTATTTCCCCCATTCTTGGATGCCGCATATTTCGCTTGCTTATCATGATGTCACCGCCAAAAATCTCCAATGTGCAATGAAAAAATTAGCCTTTCGACAAATAAATTGGACGCTGACCATCGACAATATTTCATTGATCAAAGAAGCGGATGGGGATGTGGGCGACCTTGTGTATCGCTATGATTTCCAAGGTTAATATTGTTAATTTATTTCTTATTCTGATGATTTAGAATCAATTTGACAATATTACTGGAGAAAAAAATGAATTCAATTCCCGAATCCCATATAGATCTATTAGAAGATAAAAGCAAAGCTTTCGGATTTATCGCGACGACAATGTCTGATGGTTCTCCCCAAGTGTCCCCCGTTTGGTTTAATTGGGATGGGGAGTATATTTATATTAATTCTACTAAGGGCAGAATAAAAGAAAAAAATATGAATGCCCGTCCCTTGGTAGCGATGACAATTATGAAGTTAGACGATCCCTATCGATATTTATTATTGCGTGGAAAGATAATCGAATCCACAACAGAAGATGCAGAAGCGCATATCCATGCCCTTTCTCAAAAGCATACCGGAACTGATTGGACTATCCCTGAAGGTCAGATACGGATTAAATTTAAATTTGAAGTTGAAAAAGTATTTAAGAGTGGATAGTGAGTTTGGGGCGAATAAGGAAGTAGGAATATGAAAGTGGTTGCATTTGCTGGTGGGGTAGGGGGAGCTAAATTAGCAGATGGTTTGGCAAAAACTCTTCCTCCAGAAGAGCTTACCGTAATTGTAAATACGGGGGATGACTTTGAGCATTTTGGATTGAAGATCTCTCCCGATTTGGATACGGTTTGTTATACCCTTGCTGGATTGGCAAACCCTAAAACAGGTTGGGGAAGAAGGGGGGAAACCTGGCAGGTGCTGGAAAATCTCGAAAAACTATCCGCCCCAAATTGGTTCCGACTTGGCGATCAAGACCTAGCAACTCATTTGGAAAGAAGCAGGCGGATTGGACTTGGGGAAAGTTTGTCTGATGTGACCGCAGATTTTTGTAAGGCTTGGGGAATCCAATCTAAAGTACTTCCAATGAGTGATGAAAATATATCGACGATGGTGACGGTAGAAGATGGGGAGCTAAATTTCCAAGAATATTTTGTGAAATTGCAATGCGAACCAGAAGTTTCGGGATTTAGGTTTGAGGGCATTGAAAACGCGAAACCTGCGCCGGGTGTGATCGATGCAATACTTGAGGCGGAGTTGATCGTTTTTTGTCCATCCAATCCGTGGGTGAGCATCGCCCCGATTCTGGCGATAGAAGGCATTGAAACAGCGTTAAACGGAAAAGAAATCATTGCAGTATCGCCCATTATTGGCGGGAAAGCGGTGAAAGGACCAGCGGCTAAGATGTATGAGGAACTGGATATCATTCCTTCTGCAGTTGCTGTCGCTGAACATTATGCGAATTTAATCACCGGATTTGTATTTGATCAGCTCGATGCTTCCTTAGAATCCCAATTTAAAATTCCACACCTAATCACGGATACGATCATGAAATCTATTGAAGATCGAAAGCGATTGGCAAATGAGATCTTAGATTGGGCAATTGAGAAAACTGAAAATAAAATATGAGGAAAAGACGAAAATATTTTTCAATCGGAAATCGTCTATAATAGGTATGAAATTGTATGAAAAAAAATCCAATGAAAGGACAACAGCATAAATGAAATTTTGGGCTGTAATCCCAGTAAAACCATTGCGACGGGGGAAGTCTCGTTTAGCAGATGTATTGACAGTAGACGAAAGGGCTCAACTTAATAAAAATTTATTAATCCATTCTTTGGAAACGCTTTCGGATATTCCGGAGTTAGAACGAATCTTGGTTGTGAGCCGGGATACGAAAGCTTTAATCCTTGCTAGAAAATATGGTGCTAAAACCATTCAGGAAGATGGTACCCCGCACCTAAATGTCGCGCTTAATCGTGCTGTGGCAATTGCGACTAGTGTGGCGAACCCTAGCATTTTGGTATTACCGGCTGATCTGCCTTTATTGAGAAAAGCAGATATCACTGCAATGATCGAAAAAGCATCTGAATCACCAGTAATGGTAATATCTCCCGATCATCATAAGCGGGGGACGAATGCATTGTTATTGAATCCGGTGGGCGATTACATCTATGATTTTGGGGGTGCTTCGTATGAACGGCATATTGAGCAAGCCAAGGGTCTTGGGTATGAGGTGGAAATTTGTGAGATCGCTACAATTGCCAAGGATCTTGATCTTCCGGAAGATTTGGAATTCTTGAACGGGGAAGTAAAAAATTGGCTAAATAAGAAAGATGAAGACTCCTCCACTGTGTCTCCCGATTATTACCAAAGAATGACTTAGCTTTACTAATATATTAATAAAAAGCCAAACCGATCGGTTTGGCTTTTTTATTTGTATATATTATTTATTTTCACTATTGAAATGAAAATAAATAATTTCTATAACTTCTTAGAGAAAGGTTTAAATTATTTGATATCTTTTTTCTTGGAATATTTCTGTAAGGTTGCAATTATTCAGGATCGGGCAATCCTCACAGGCTGTACATTCTTCAGTGCCAGGTACTTTGAGTTCGATCAATTTGCCATTTCTTTCTAAAGTATGCAGCATCTGTTCTAACATGGGGATACTGATATTAAATTCCTCGCTCAACTTTGTGAGGGATATGGGACCAGAATTATTTTTAACTGATTTCAATATATTAGTAAGCATCATTTAACCCAAACCTAACAAAGTGCCGCCTTGGAAGACCAAAACGGATAATATCCAGGGGACGATCAAGGTGATCAGGATCGAGACCGTCATCCATTTCCAACCGAATTCTTGTTTTTGAGCGCTCATAGTTGCCGCACAAGGAACATAAAGGAGAACAAAAACGAGGAAAGCATACGCTGAAAGAGGCGTGAAAGAGGAGTGAAGCGCTTTACTGAGGCCGATATCTTCTCTCAATTCCTCTTGTGGGAACAGATCAATACCTGGCGTAAAAATCTCCAAAGTTTCCTGTCCTGCCAAAATGATTGCGTCTCCAAATCCAATCGCAATATCTTTTAATTCTTGTACAATTCCGACTTCATTAACAATGGGGTTTTCTTCTTGGGGGATATGATAGATCTGGGCAAAGGTGGACACCACAATTTCTTTGGCTACGAGACCTGTCACCAAAGCTCCACTTGCTTCCCATGTGCCAAAGCCGGCGGGAGCCAAGATAGGGGCAATTGAATTGCTTACTGTTCCAAAATAACTTTCTTTTGCATTTTGGACACCCAAGGGTAAGTTTAACAAAATCCATAAAATGGTAGAGAACACTACAATGATCGTTCCAGCATTTTTTACGAATCTGCCCGACTGGTTTTTTGCATACTTCAGGATGCTACTTATGGTGGGTATTCGATAGGGAGGTAATTCCATCACCATGATACTGAGGGTTTCCCCCTGAAAAAGAGTTCGAGAGAGGATTATGCCGATCGAGGCGGCGACAATGATGCCCAAAAGGTATAGGCTAAATATTACGATGTTTGATTGTTCAGGGAAAAATGCCATGCCAAAAATCAAGTAGACAGGTAGGCGAGCAGAACAAGACATAAATGGAATTAATAGGCTGGTGAGAATCCTTGCTTCCCGTTTTTTGATCGTACGGGTAGCGTAAATGGCGGGCACATTGCAGCCAAATCCTAAGATCATAGGAATGAATGATTTTCCATGTAATCCAGCCTTGTTCATGAAACGGTCCATTACAAAAGCTGCTCGTGCCATATACCCGCTTTGTTCTAGAATGGCTAACAAAAGGTACATGAAATAGAGACCAGGTAAAAAGACTAGGATACCGCCAACACCTGCTAAGACGCCATCAACGATCAGGGAGGAAACCCAATCGGGGGCATTTGACCAATTCAAGATCGCGGTTGCCCAATGGGTGAGCGGTCCAGTGAAAATGCTATCGATCCATTCCAAAAATGGAGCTGAGACATTTTGGACTAATTGAAACACAATATACATCGTCACAAAAAATATGGGCACACCAATGAATTTATTAGTGACAATAGTATCGACCCGATCAGAAAATGGAATATGTACATTTTTTCGAGAAATTCCTTTTTCAGTGATTTCTTGAATAAATGTATATCGATGATCGGCGATCGCAATCGAAGGATCATCTCCAAACTTTTCATGAGAATTGTTAAGGAGTTTAGATAAATCGTTTTTAGATTCTGTTGAAATTTCCTCAATTAGATGACGGTCTCCTTCTAATAGTTGAATCGCCAAATGAGTTGGGTCATACAACCTTAAGGAAGGTTCCCGATCAATTAAGGGGAGCAACGCATCAATGATCTCCCTAATTGAATTCGGATATTCTATTTGAAAGTTATTTTGGATTCCAGCATTCGCAATAATTTCTTTCATTAGTTCATCCATACCAAATTTTTTATTGGCAGTCGTTTGGATGATGTCCACTCCACCAAGTTTTTCACTCAACAAGTTGGTGTTTATTCTCAAACCTCGCCTTTCTGCAACATCGACCATGTTTAGAAGAATCAGCGTCGGTACACCTGTTTCTAAAATTTGGAGGGTGAGATATAAATTTCGTTCGAGGTTTGCAGCATCGACAACATTGATCACTAGATCAGGTTTATCTTTAACGAGAAAGTCTCTTGCAATTTCTTCTTCAGGGGAGAAAGAGGAGAGGCTATAGGTGCCAGGAAGGTCAGTGATGTTGACAGTTTGGTCCTCGATCTCGAACTTGCCGGTTTTAACCTCGACAGTCTTGCCGGGCCAATTTCCAACATGTTGATTGTCGCCAGTTAAGGCATTAAATATCGTAGATTTACCGGCATTTGGATTCCCCGCTAAGGCAATTTTTAATGATTTCTTCAATGTTAATTACCAACCAATTGAACTAAAACTCTAAAGGCCATGCTCCGTCCCAATGCAATCCGTGAGTCTCGGATCGCCAAAAGGAGGGGACCGCCAGCATCTTGTAATATTTTTAGTTCAACCCCCTGATTGAATCCCATTTCTACCAATCGGTGGGTGATTTCTCGTCCCCCTTTGATTTCAATGAGGCGAACCATTTTGCCAACGGGCACTTGGGTGAGCGGGAGGGTGGGATTAGAGTTCATAGTTTTATTCATATTGGACCCATATTTTTTTGGCAAGTTCGGCAGTGAGGTTTAGGGTAGAATCCCCATTTTTAATTAGCAAATTTCCAAGATTGTTTAGGGCTATAATATCGATTTTCTTTCCAGGAGAAAATCCTTGGCTGGAAAGGTATTCAGTAGTGATCTTGTCGGTCTCAAAATGGATGATCTCTGCTTTATCGCCAGCCTGCAATTCTGATAATAGAATATGGGTGGTCTTAATTGGCTTTCCATTTGCTTTTGGAATCGATTTTCCAGAAGGTGAAACAACCGGATCATCTAAATAATGGGATAGTCGATCGGAAATTTTGTCGGTGGAGATATGTTCCATTTGGCAAGCTAGCTCATCTGCTTCGCTGGGGGAGAAATTCAAACTGTTTACAAAAAATACTTCCCATAGCCTGCGATATCTGAGGATCTTTTGTGTTTTTTCTTGTCCCTCTTTAGTGAGCTCAACCCCTTTATAAGGGGTGTACTTCACTAGTTTTTCATCATCAAGCTTTCGAACCATCTGGTTTACCGAAACAGCTTGCACATTAAGTTGGTCGGCAAGGCGCGTAAGTGGAATCGGATGATTTGGCCTTTCTTCAGATAATAAGGCAATGCTTACCAAATACATTTCTATGTTTTCACTGATGGCCATATGTTATTGCGCTCCATAATAAATTACTAATAAATGTTATGGTCAGCCTAAAGATACTCTGAGAACGTGAATAATGGAATGTTCATTTGTCCTGAGGTATACAGGTAATTTGTCCCTAAAAATATTTGGGTCTCAAATTGGATATTTTTACGTGATTTCATTCCTCGTCTAGACAATTTTGAAAGAATATCGGATTTTCGGTTATGATTGAGTTGAAAATCTAAGGAGGTCCAAATGTTAGAAAAAGTCGCTTTATATTTACAAGATTCACATGATCTGCGAGATGGGCTGGATTATGTCAAATATGCAGAAGAAAAAGGGTTTTATGCTGTTTGGCAGGCCGAGTCTCGATTAGTAAGAGATGCAATCGTTCCCATGGCTGCATATGCGGCAGTGACAGATAAAATGGTTATAGGATCGGGCGTTATTAACAATTGGACTAGAAATATTGGTTTGCTTGCAGCCACCTTTTTGACCTTGGATGATCTTGCTCCCGGAAGAATAGTGTGTGGGCTTGGGGCATGGTGGGATCCTCTAGCTGCAAATGTAGGAATCTCAAGAAAAAGACCCTTAAAAGCGATGCGAGAAACGGTTGAAGTTTTACGCCGTCTCCTAAATATGGAAAGAGTGACCTTTGATGGCGAATTCCATCAGGTTAAAGATATTGAGTTGGATGTAGTACATGGAAATACCTCTCCCCGTGATGTAGAGATCATGATCGGGGCAACCGGTCCTAAAATGATGCAAATGACCGGAGAGATTGCTGATGGTGCTGTGCTCAACTACTGTGTACCTCCAGAATATAACCACATGGCAATGGAGCAGTTGGAGATTGGTGCAAAGAAAGCGGGACGAAGTATTGATGATATTGATCGACCACAGTTGGTGGTTTGCTCAGTAGATCATGACCATGACAAAGCTATTGATGTGACCCGTGGATTATTATGCCAATATCTTGCCCAACAACCTCATATTGCGAAAGCTTCTGGTGTTTCTACTGATGTAATCGCGGAAATCCAATCAATTTTGGGCTGGCCTGCAACACATGAACAAATTGAGGCTGCCAAACATTTGGTTCCAGAAGAGCTGATCTATCGGATCACGGCTTCGGGCACGCCAGATGAAGCAAAAGCCAAAGTACAAGAATATATCAATAATGGTGCGACCTATCCGATCCTCTACCCTGTGGGTGGAGATTTCAAGTTGCTGATTGATACATTTGGAACAAAATAACACCTATCAATCGGTTCAGGTGAACTAAATTAGGATATTTATTCCTTCTGTTTTTCCTTGGATTGATGCTTATCCGTATTAAATTATGGTCAAACAACCGAATTCTGCGCATTGTTTTGCATGTGGGCTTGAAAGTGAATATGGCTTAAAATTAAGTTTTTATTCTGAGGGGGATCAATCCGTTACATGTGACTATATAGTGCCAGAAAGGTTCCAAGGATTTCCGGGGACGGTCCATGGCGGCATTGTGGCCTCGATACTAGACGAGGTTTTGGTCCGTGCTTTTATGGCCTCTGATCCAAATCGATTCATGTACACCGGAAAATTAACCATTCGCTATCGTCATCCGGTTCCGGTCGGTGAAAAATTACGTGGTGTCGGCACAGTAGTGAAAGACCGGGGCAGAATAGGGGAGGCAATGGCTAAATTATACGATTCTAAAAATCAATTGTTAGCGGAAGCAGAGGCGTTGGTTGTCGAGTTTCCAATAGATGAAATGAGTGAAGATATTAAAGAATTGGGGTGGCAAGTCTATCCCGATAAGGAGTAAAACGGATGATCAAAGAGTATTATCGTCCTGAATCAATTGAGGAAGCATTAGCATTGTTAGGTCGTGAAACACCGATGACGCGACCCTTGGCAGGGGGAACCGAATTAAATTCACCTTCAGAGGATCTATTTGATGTGGTGGATTTGCAATCCTTGGGATTGAATACTATCGAAGTGAAGGGCAGCAATATCAAGATCGGCGCAATGGTCACCTTGCAAAATCTCTTGGATACCGCTGGTCTTCCATCTGCATTATCCGATGCCATTCGGCATGAGGCAACTTATAACCTTCGGCAATCTGCGACAGTAGCAGGGACTTTGGTTTCCGCATCGGGACGTTCGGCTTTTGCTACGGCGATTTTGGCATTAGATGCCCAACTTGTTCTTATGCCTAATGAAGAAAAAATCGCATTGGGCGAATTGCTCCCCTTACGATCGGAAATGCTGAAGGGAAAAATAATTACCGAAATAACGATCCCCGGAAACACTAAACTAGCCTATCAATATGTATCTCGAAGCCCTGCGGATCTCCCGATCGTCTGTGTGGCAATAGCGAAGTGGTCTTCTGGTCGTACACGCGTTGTTTTGGGGGGACATGGTGCCGCACCGATAATGGTTGTGGATGGTAAGGATGAAAATGATATTTTATCCCCGGTGGGTCATGCGTATATGCAAGCAGAGGATGAATGGGCTTCAGCAGAATACCGTGTAGATGTAGTGAAGACCTTAACCAAGCGGTGTTTGGAACAAATTAAATAGTTTAGCGATATTGACTATACCCATATTTGGTATTTATCAACAGAGAAATATTTTTCAAAAAAACATTAGAGAACTAAATGACTAAAACGTATGATTTTGAGTTAATCAAAGACCAAGTAATCCCTGAAATAAATAGCAGAATTCGCCATTTTCGACATAAGGTAACTGGCGCAGAATTGCTTTCCGTGGAAAATGAGGATGAAAATAAGGTTTTTGGGATCAGTTTCAAAACAACCCCCCATGACTCAACTGGTGTTGCCCATATTCTTGAGCATGCCGTATTGAATGGTTCTGAGAAATATCCGATCAAAGAACCTTTTGTTGAATTGCTAAAAGGGTCTTTACAAACTTTTGTAAATGCCTTTACTTTTCCAGATAAAACTTGTTATCCCTGCGCAAGCCAAAACTCACAGGATTTTTATAATCTCATTGATATATATATGGACGCCGTTTTACACCCGCTCATCCCCCCTCATATTTTGGACCAAGAAGGATGGCATTATGAATTGGATGAGGAAGAGGGCGAAATGGTTTATAAGGGGGTCGTCTTTAATGAAATGAAAGGGGCGATGTCTGACCCAGATGGATATTTAGGGAGGATCAGCCAGAGCTCACTTTTCCCTGATAATACCTATGGATTCAATTCAGGTGGTGACCCTGAAGAGATCCCAAACTTAAGTTATTCACAATTTAAAGAATTCCATGAACAGTACTATCACCCCTCGAATGCAAGGATCTTTATGTATGGGGATGATGACCCTGAAATGCGATTAAAGCTCATGTCTGAGTATTTGAAAGAATTCACTGCGCTTAAAGTAAATTCAGAAGTTCCTCTTCAACAGGCATTTAGTGAACCAAAATATCAAACAGCCTCTTACGCGGTTGGGGAAGGGGAGGACCCCAAAAGTTACTTGGCGATGAATTGGGTGTTGACCGAAAATGACCAACCGATGACCGTGCTGGGATTGGGAATTCTATCCCATATTTTGGTGGGGACAGCTGCATCTCCTCTTCGAAAAGCCTTGATCGACAGTGGCTTGGGGGAGGATATTATCGGTGGGGGATTAGAGACTGATCTGCGACAAATTACATTTTCAACCGGACTCAAGGGAATTAAAAATGAGGATGCGAAAAAAGTAGAAAAATTGATCGAGGAAACACTTCAAAATTTGGCAGATACGGGGATCGATAAAGAAACTATAGCTGCATCCTTGAACACGATTGAATTTAGTCTCAGAGAAAATAACACCGGAAGTTTCCCCCGTGGCATATTCACGATGATCAAAGTGCTCACCACTTGGCTGCATGATGGCGATCCAATTGAAACACTCGCATTTGAAGCCCCCCTACAATCTATTAAAAAACGATTTAATGAAGGGAAGACCTATTTTGAGAATTTGATCAAAGATTTCTTTTTAGGAAACCCGCATCGGAGCATCATTTTATTAGAGCCTGATGGTGAATTGAACCAGCGGAAGGTAGAGGAAGAAACTGCCCGACTAAAAGCGGCTCGATTGCAAATGAGCAAGGAAGAGATTGATGCGATCAAGGATAATACTGAAAAATTAAAGTTGATTCAAGAAACTCCAGATACACCTGAGGCTCTAGCTACGTTGCCGGTATTAAAATTGGAAGATCTGGATAGAAAGAATAAAGAAATCCCGATCGAAGAGTTGGAAGAAGGGGGCACTAAGGTTCTTTATCATGAGGTATTCACTAACGGCATTCTTTATATTGACCTGGGATTAAATCTTGAGGGTCTTGCAGAAGAATATTTGCCTTATCTCGATCTTTTTAGTGACGGTTTGGTAAAAATGGGGACGAACCAGCAGGATTTTGTAAAACTTTCCCAAAGGATTGGACAAAAGACGGGGGGAATTCGCCCGAGTTTGCTATTCTCAGAAATTCGAGGATCTGAGGAGTCTGTCCAGTATTTATTCGTCCGTGGAAAATCGACGATGGACAATGCTCCAGCATTATTAGAGATCATTCAGGATGTTCTTAGCCATACAAAATATGACAATCCTGAAAGACTGAAACAGATCGTTTTAGAAAATAAAGCAGCTCTTGAAGGTTCCTTAATTCCAGCGGGGCATCGTGTGGTCAATCAACGTCTGAGCAGCAAGCAAAACAGGTCTGCTTGGGTTGCCGAACAAAATCAAGGGATTAGCCAATTGTTTTTCCTCAGGAACTTACTCGAATTGATCGAGAATGATTGGGAAAAGGTTTTGGGAAAATTTGAGGGTATTCGAAAAACCTTGCTCAACAGAAATGCAATGTTGCTCAATATCACCCTAGACAAACAGAATTGGGATGTATTTAAACCCCAATTAAATAATTTCTTGGAAAAATTCCCGAGCCTTGAGATCAACAAGCAAACCTGGAAACCAGAATATGAAACTGAACCAGAAGGTTTAAGCATCCCAGCCCAGGTAAATTATGTGGGGAAGGGACTCAATTTATATGAACAGGGGTATGAACTAAAAGGTTCTAATGCGGTTATTCGAAAATATATGGGGACTACTTATATGTGGGAAAAAGTTCGGGTGCAGGGAGGGGCCTATGGGGGGATGATCTCGTTCGATGCAAATTCAGGTAGTTTCAATTATCTATCTTATCGAGATCCAAATTTAAACGATACATTAGATAATTATGATGGAATGCCTAAATTTCTACGGGAGTTGAAAATTAGTGAGAATGAACTTAGCAAATCGATCATTGGAACGATTGGTGACCTAGACGGGCATCTACTACCAGATGCGAAAGGCTACGTGTCGATGCTAAGATATCTTACAAAGAATAATGAAGCTACCCGACAAAAATATCGGGATGAAATTTTAAATACCAAAGCTGAAGATTTTAATGATTTTGCAGAATTTCTAGAGAAGGTAAAAGAAAAGGGGATTGTGACAGTATTAGGATCAGTAGAAGCCATTGAAGAAGCCAATAAGGAACGTGATGGTTTCTTGAAAGTAACGCAAGTGTTATAAGGATTAATCTATGAAAATCAATTTAACAATTAATGGAATAAATAAAGAATTCGATTCTTCTCCAGGAGATAGTCTTCTAAAAACGCTACGCGCCGAAGGTTATTTTGGGCGTTAAACATGGCTGTGAGACAGGGGAATGTGGTGCTTGTACAATCTTACTGGATGGCAAATTGGTCAATGGATGTTTGACGAGTGCAGCTCAGGCCAATGGGAAAAGTATCGAAACCATTGAAGCGGTAGGTGAACATCCCAAACAGGGTTGGAAATCGACTGATGGATTACACCCCATTCAGCAGTCTTTTGTGGAGAGTGGGGCGATTCAATGTGGTTTTTGTACACCAGCGATGATCTTGGCCGCCAAGGAATTAATCGCTCGAAATCCTGATCCAACCGAAGAAGAAGTACGCGATGTGCTTTCGGGTGTATTATGCCGATGTACGGGTTACGTAAAACCAGTGCAGGCCATTTTGCATGCTGCCGCAGTACTCCGAGGAGAGGCTCAACCTGGAGAAATGATATCGGGAGATATTTGGAGCCAATTATTTACTGCTCCTGAAACGGAAATACCCTCGGATGATGAGTCACCCACAGCTGTTCGTGTATTACCCAAGGTGGTGATCGTCCCTAAAACTGAAAAATGGAAAACTGTTGGCAAATCTGAACCTAAACTTGATGCAGTTAAATTGGTTCAGGGAAAACCAGCCTTCACCGCGGATATTGAAAAGCGGGATATGTTGTACGCCAAGGTACTTTATAGCCCAGTAGCTCACGCCAATATTAAAAATATCGATGCCAGCAAAGCACGCGCTTTGGAAGGCGTTGCTGCGGTATTGACCCACGAGGATATTCCGAGGGTGGTATATTCCACCGCTGGCCAATCTGATCCGATTCCTGGCCCTCTTGATATGTTCTCCCTTGATTATAAAGTGCGTTATGTGGGAGACCGAGTGGCCTTTGTGGCGGCAGAAACTGCCGAGATTGCCGCACAAGCCCTAAAGCTGATCGAGGTTGAATACGAAGAACTTCCTGCCATCCTTGACGTACGCGATTCATTAGATAGTAAAAATATAATCCATGATGAATCTGAATTTGTGGATTTTGCAGACTCGGACGCCAGCAGAAATTTAGCTGCAGAAATTAGAATTGATATAGGGGATGTTGAAGCAGGCTTTGCAGAAGCAGACCATATATTTGAAGGCGAATACGAGGTTCCAAAGGTTCAGCAAGCACATATCGAACCGCATGTGGTGGTGACCTATTGGGATGAAGATGACCGCATGGTTATTCGGACAAGCACCCAAGTGCCCTTCCATGCCCGCAGAATTTTAGCTCCGGTATTAGGCTTACCGATCAAACGAATCCGAGTTATAAAACCTAGGATCGGTGGGGGATTCGGAAACAAACAAGAAGTATTGATCGAAGATGTCGCTGGTCATTTGACGATCGCCACGGGGCGTCCAGTCATATTTGAATATACGCGTGAGGAGGAGTTTACTGCCTCACGCGCGCGACATCCGATGAGGATCAAATTAAAAACGGGTGTGAAGAACGATGGCACGATCACTGCAAATGCAATGTATGCCTTGAGCAATACTGGTGCTTATGGATGCCATGCCCTTACCGTGACTGGAAATACGGGGCATAAAGCCATGGCAATGTATGTCGGAGATGGAAAATATCGTGAGAAACCAAATATTCAATTTAATGCGGATATTGTTTATACAAACACAATGCCTGCTGGTGCGTACCGAGGCTATGGTGTGCCCCAGGGTTATTGGCCAGTAGAACGCCAAATGGAACGAATTGCCCAAGCACTGGATCTTGACCCGATCGAATTTCGATTGAAGAACGCCTTACGCGAAGGGGAGTTACAACCCTTTAGTACTGCTTGGAGTGAGGGACGTGAACCGAGCCCCGAAACGATAGAGACCAACGCCTTAGAAGAATGTGTTCGCCAAGGGAGAGCAGCGATCGGTTGGGATCAAAAATATGGGGATGAGAAATGGCAATTGGTACCCGATAAACCCTGGCTGCGGAAAGGTGTGGGAGTGGCAATGGTGATGCAAGGTACAGCGATTCCATATTTGGATATGGGAGGTGCGAGCATCAAGATGAATGATGATGGTTCTTTCAATATGTTGGTGGGTGCTACAGACCTTGGCACTGGTTCAGACACCGTGCTGGGACAGATGGCAGCAGAAGTTCTTGGCATACCTTTAGAAGATATGCTAGTTTATTCTTCCGACACAGATTTTACGCCCTTTGATGTAGGTGCTTATGCCTCTAGCACGACTTATATATCAGGTGCGGCGGTGGTGAAGGCTGCCCAACAAGCTGCCGAACGCATCATGGTGCGGGCAGCAATGATCCTTAATGAGAAGGGCGATGGTCCCGAAGTCGAGCCAGGAGAAATATTATTAGCCGACCGCAATGCAACTTCTCTAGATGGTCGATCTGTAAGTTTTAACGAAATCGGTCACCATTCGCTCCATCATAGCAATCAGGAGCAGATCATGGGCATTGGTTCGTATGTTTCACCGGTAGCCCCTCCGCCTTTTGCGGCTCAGTTTGCGGAGGTGACGGTAGATATTGAGACGGGTGCAGTTATAGTTGATAAGCTGGTAATGGCTGTGGATTCGGGAATTATTATTAATCCAGTTACCGCCTCGGGCCAGATCGAGGGTGGAATGGTCCAAGCGTTAGGGTATGCAGTTTCTGAAGAAATGCTTTACAACGAAAAAGGGGAATTGCGCGAGAAAGACTTGCGCGATTATCATATTTTTCATGCTCATGAAATGCCAGAAATGGAAACGATCTTTGTGGAAACATTTGAGCCCTCACATCCGTTTGGCGTGAAGGCTGTGGCGGAGATTCCTATGGACGGTGTTGCTCCTGCGGTGGCTAATGCGATCATGCATGCCAGCGGCGCAGATCTGAACGAAATTCCTGCGACACCTGAGCGGGTTTGGCGGGCGCTGAATATCATTTCTTTAGGGAATGAATGAAATTTATATAGATGATAAAAATGCGGAGAATTTCTCCGCATTTTTTGTTTAAATTATTCTGATCATACATAAAATTTAATTTTATATGAGAATTTCAAATAGCTCCAATAGGTTTGAAATTTCATATGTGGGTATAAAATCTTTGTTGTTTTTTGCTTTCTTTGGATTGAACCAGCAGGTATCGATCCCATAACCCAATCCACCAGCGATATCTGAACTTAAACTATCTCCGATGATTAACACATCGGCCTTGGGGGGATTTCCAATTGCAGCAAAAGCGATGTCAAAGATCTCTGTCCCTGGTTTGGCTGCCCCCACCTCACCTGAAATAATGATCTCTTCAAAGTATTTGTATATCATTGAGCTTGTAAATCGGCTTCGTTGCACTTCTTTCAATCCATTAGTTATTATGAGTAGATGATAGTCTTTAGATAACTCTATTATGGTATTTTCAGCGTCCTCTAGCAAATAATTCCCCTCTGCTAGACCTGTAATAAAAGTCTGGCTAAATTCATTTGGATCAATATTTTGATTAATTGCCTCAAAAAATAATTCAAAACGATTGTTCTTCAGGTCTTCGAGCGATATTTTTCCCAATTCAAAATTAGCCCAAAGTTGGCTATTGATCTGATGATATTTTTTCAATAGATCAGGATGATAAGAAAGTCCAGAAATTTCAAGACTTTTCTGGAAAGTCATCCGTTCTGTCTTGTCAAAATCAAATAATGTGCCGTCTGCATCAAAAAACAACCAAGAATATTTTTTCATGGATATAGTTTAATCGATTATTTATTTGCGCGAATTCTAAATGTCCTAATATATCAATTCTATTGAAATTTTAATAGCAACTCTGTTTTATTTCTATTGGTTCAGTGTATAATCAGCCAATACATACTAAAAACTATCCAAATAGGGCAATTAGTGTAATTTGTTGATTGCCCCGAATCTAATAAGTAATTTTTGGAGAATTATATGTCAGAAGTTAATAATGGGTTTTTGTTTATCGCAGATATTACTGGATATACAGCCTTTCTCAACCATTCTGAACTTGAACACGCCCGAGACAGCTTGGGAAGTTTGCTAGATTTATTAATAGAAAATACAAAGCTGCCATTGGTTGTTTCCCGACTAGAAGGTGATGCAGTGATCTCCTATTCATTGGAAGGAACGATAAAGCAGGGGCAAACGGTAGTGGAGATGATCGAAACCACCTATGTTTCTTTTAGAAAAGCCATTGAATTAATGGTTCTGAACACCAACTGTACCTGTAATGCCTGCCAAAATATTCAAAATTTGGATCTAAAGTTTTTCGTACATTATGGTGCCTTTATGTTACAACCCCTTGCTTCTTACACAGAATTGATCGGGGCAGACGTAAACCTTATCCACAAATTAGCTAAAAATACGATCACCGAAAATTTTGGTTCTAATGCCTATGTCGTTTATACAAAAGCCGCGGTAAAGGCTTTGGAAATTGAAGAAATTGCTGCAGAAATGACTGCCCATACTGAAACCTATGACCAGTTTGGAGAAGTTGATATCGTGTTTATGGATATGCACAAGGTTTGGGAATCGGAAAAGGCTAAGATCCGCGTATTTGTAAAACCTGAAGACGCCATAATATTTGTGGAACGCAATTATCCATTTCCGATTGGTATTGTTTGGGATGCGATTACTCGCCCTGAATATAAAGAGATCCTTGCAGGAGATGCTGAAATCGTAGTGAAAGAGAAAACGAACGGTCGAGTTTCAAATGATAGTGTCTTTCAATGTGTGCATGGTGGTGGAGTATTGCAGCTCACAATTGTGGATTGGCAGCCCTTAAATCAATATACCGAAGAATATTTTAGATATAAAAATGCAAAAGGTCTATTGACTTATCGAGTGGAGCAAATTGATGGGGGAACAAAACTCTCCTTGGCTTTTAATCAGGCAGTAGGAAAACCACAATTTATAGTAAATTCTAAAGACAAGGTGTTTGCAAAAACTGCTTTTGCTATTTTCGAAAATAATCTAGAAAATCTTGAGAAACAACTTGAAAAAGAAATAGCCGGTAATCAATTTATTACAATGAAGCCCATTGAAATATCCAAAGAACTAATCTCAGCTGCAGTCGAAGAGAGCTTGGCGGACTGATCGTTACATTTCAGAAAAAATAATAAAAATATAGAATTAATATTATGGAGTCTACATAATAGGAATAGGACAAATGCCCCTTGCAGTCCACAAGGGGCTTTTGCATAATTAAGGAGATAAAACCAATAAATGAGGAAATATTGAATACTGTAGTTATTACTGGAAGTACACGAGGGATTGGATATGGAATGGCAGAGTGCTTTTTAGCACGCGGATGGAATGTTGTCATAAGTGGGCGAAACGAAGAAAATGTAAATGAAAAAGTGAATAAATTGAAAGAAAACATTACTCCTGACCAGATTCTGGGGGTAGCATGTGATGTGAGGAATTATGGCCAAGTTCAATCCCTTTGGGATGAGACGTTTAACCATTTTGGGAAAATAGATATTTGGGTGAATAACGCGGGCATCGCCAACTCAATGATGTCCTTTTGGGATAATGATCCAAAAAGAATTCATCAAGTAGTTGAGACTAATATGGTGGGGACAATGTATGGGTCAAAGGTTGCGATTGAGGGTATGCTAGGCCAAAATTTTGGTTCGATCTACAATATGGAAGGGGCCGGTAGTACAGGGCGAATGCATACCGAGATGATCCTTTATGCTAGTACGAAGCGTGGATTAAATTATCTTAACCTGGGTTTGATCAAAGAGCTGGAAGATACACCAATTAAATTGGGAATCCTTCGGCCGGGGATGGTTCTTACAGAATTTCTATTAAAGGAGGAGAATCGAAATCCAGAGGAATGGGAGCGAACTAAGAAAATATTTAATATATTGGCAGATACGCCTGAAAATGTTTGCCCGGTAATGGTCGAGAAAATATTAAATACAAAGAAACATGGAGAAATAATCGAATATATCTCAAGCCTAAAAATGATGATGAGGTTTATCACTGCGCCAATTACGAAGCGGAACTTATTTGAAGATGAGAAATCATAGTACTTATAACAATTTATTTTTTTGATTTAACCAAGAAGATCCTGGAGAGAGGATCTTCTTTTTTTTTGTTCTTACATAAACGGTATAATGAAAAAAAAATAGGAGAAATAAAATGGCCACCAGAAGACCTGTTAGAAAAACCAGTGCAAAAAAAAGTTCGCAGGTGAAATTTTCAGATAAATTGACTGATTCTCTCCAAGATATTACTGGAATGATCAACGAACACAAGGATATGATCGATACAATTCAGGATATATCATTAGAATTGACCTCAGCGATCGGATCTCTACATACCCTAACCATTAAATATGCATCCAAGGCAAATAAGATCTTAGATGTATTGATACCAATTGTAAAAAGCTTGCCGATCATTCCCAAAAATGTAAAAACCCTATTAATTGATCTCGAAAAATATACCCAAAAAATCATTGATAATGAAAAAGAAACCACAAAAGCAATTTCTGATGTTCATTTAGGATTAAAAACGGGGGATGTTTCAAAGATTAAGGGGCATTCAAAAGACTTGAGGAAAGTCACCAAATCTTTGACTTCGATATTAGGATAGGACATTTTTAAATTAATTTTCAAAGAGGATCTGTCTAGACAAGTGGCCAGGTCTTTTTTGATTGAAAAGTTCTCTATTTACTCGATAAAACTTGATTAATCTTGAAAGTTTATAAAAATTATCATATTTGTAATAGATGCTTTTGTATTAAGTTAGATTATGCTATACTAATTAAATAAATCAAAATTGGAATGTTTTGTATTATCAAGATTATATGGAGGTATTGATGAAAATTTTGAAAATTGAAGGTATTGGCCCAAAATTTGCTAAACAATTACAAAATGTGGGTATCCGCACTACTGAGAAATTGCTTAAGGAAGGTGCATCCAAGAAGGGCCGTATTGCATTAGCAGATAAGGCTGGCATTTCTGAAAAGTTGATCCTGGAATGGGTGAATTTATCTGATCTAGCACGGATCAAGGGAATTGGAGAAGAATATAGCGATCTTCTCGAAGAGGCAGGTGTGGATTCTGTGAAAGAATTGCGCAATAGACGAGCAGATAATCTGCATAAGTCTGTCCTTGCAACAAATGATAAGAAGAAATTGGTTCGGCGTCCACCATCTCTCGGTATGGTAGAGAATTGGATTGCCCAAGCTAAAAAACTAAAACCCGTTGTCACTCATTAAGGATAATTAAAATGGCAGAAGATAAATTAAAAAATAGTAACCCTGAAGCAAAAAAATCATTGAAGAGAACGCCTCCAGCCAAGAAAGGCCCATCAAAAAGTCTTGTAAAAGACCGTAGTGGTGCTGCCAAACTTACAACAGATCAAAAGAAAGCATCTTGGAAGGATAAGATTGGTCAAATTAGAAAAAGCATGGGACCAAAAACAATTGCGAAACACACAATTGCCTTTGATGAAACCTTAAGCCACGTTGCCCTGAAATATTATAAGAATGCTGGCAAAGCTTATTATGAGTGGATCTGGAATCATAACAGCGATGTGTTAGGAGACAGCCCAAATAATACAAAGCAAGGTATGGAATTAAATATACCTGAGTTATCTAAAGAGCTAGACGGCAGTTATGAACCAGTCGTGCCTGAAGGCTTTGTTGCTGTTCACACCGTTGTCCATGATGATATGTTAAGTATGATTGCTCAAAAGTATTATGGGAATGGCAATAAGCCATATTATATGTGGATTTATGAAGCCAATAAAGATTTGCTTGGCGATAGCCCCAATAATACTCGTATGGGTCAACAATTATTGATTCCTGAATTATCAGAAGAACTAAAAAGTTAATCTAAGACAAATGTCCAATATTGATCTTTTATCCCTTTTTAAGAATGTTTCTGGTGTTTTACAGGATAATAAATCCTCATTAAATAAAGCCGATGATCATAATGGTGATCACGGTGATAACATGGTTCAAACATTTGAAATGATTACCCGGGCAATGAAAGAAAAGTCTGGGGCTGATCCTGCCGACCAATTGGCGTATGCAGGCCAACTCTTACGTAAAAGTAAGAGTGGATCTGCAAAATTATATGCTGAAGGTCTTGGAAAAGCATCTAATGAGTTTGAGGGTCAAAAAGTAACCCAACAAAATGCCATGCAGTTGATCCAAACCCTGATGGGTGGCGGAGAATCTGTTCCGAGCGCCGGTAGCGATAACCCACTTTCCAGTTTGTTGGGTGGTCTCTTAGGTGGTGCTCAATCTAAATCAACTTCACAAAGTGATTCTGATTTAGATTTGGGCGATTTGTTGGGGGGGCTTTTAGGTGGATCTCAAACCAGTACTGCTGCCCAAGATTCTCCAGGATTAGATGCGGGTGATTTTTTGAATGCAGGCTTAGCATTTTTGTCGGCTAAGCAAAGCGGGGAGAGCACAGTTGAGGCATTGGTAGATGCAGTAGTTTCTGCTACCCCCTTTGCCCAGACTGCTCACCGTCAACAATCTAGCCAATTAGTGGTCAATGCTTTATTGTCCGCCTTGGGTAATATGCAAAAATAGTATTATTGCTATAATACTATTCTTATCAACTTCAGTTCAAGGAGAATGGAAATGAGACTTAGTGCACCGAAAAAGACAACATTTTATGTAGCAGTTGTTTTGGCTTTAGTGGCGTTAGTTGCCCAGTTTGATGTATTTTTAGGCGGATATGAATTCTGGCTCGCTTTTGCAGCATTCGTAATTTTAGCCGCAGGCAATTATTTAAAAGGTTTCTAAGAAAAAATATCCAAGTAAAAGCCCTGAATTTTTTCAGGGCTTTTTTGTTTAAATAGACCATAAATAATTACCTTGGTAAGGTTTCAATAAAAATTAAATAATTGTCCAAACAATCCTTTTTTGCGGGCGACTAAACGGTTATAATTTATGGAAGACCGAATTTAGGAAATCTGATGGAGGATTATGCCTGATTTATACGTGATTGGTCATTTAAACCCAGATATGGATTCGATCGCTTCGGCAGTCGGATATGCCTGGTTAATAAAACAACGCGATGAAACAGAAACAATCGCAGCCCGTGCGGGTGCTTTAAACCCTCAAACGAATTGGGTTTTAAATCATCTTGGCATTGATTCACCGACCCTTCTCACAGACGCCTCTCCACGGTTTGCCTCAGTAACCCGGCGATTCGATATACTTACCCCAGATCAACCCTTGCGTGAGGCCTGGATCGTTGCAAGCCGCACAGGCGGTGTTGCCCCAGTAGTAAACGAAGATGGCAGTCCTTATGGTTTGGTTACTGGTTGGAGCTTATTTAATTATTTAAGTGAGGGGGTGGGACCCAACTTGAAAAGAGATGAGTCCCAAATTACAGAATTGTTAGACGCCCCCTGTAAAGCTGCTTGCCAAACAAACGTACCAGTCTTTCGGGAAAATGCACGCATTCGAGATTCTTTGAACCGCATACTGCGTGAAGAGTCTACTGATTTTTGGGTGGTGGATGAGCATCATAATTATGTCGGTATTTGTCGACAACGGGATTTACTCAATCCTCCCCGACTGAAAATTATTATGGTTGACCATAATGAGGCCCGACAAGCGATCGGATCGATAGAAGAAGCTGAATTGGTGGAGATCTTAGACCACCATCGGCTGGATAATCCGACGACCAAAGCACCGATTCGAGTGACTGTGGATGTGGTTGGGAGTACATGTACCCTTGTTTCAGAAAGAATTGAGGAGTCTGGGCTTTCGGCACCTTCAGATATTGCTGGATTATTATTGGCAGGTATATTAAGCGATACACTCATTCTTTCCTCACCGACAACAACTTCAAGAGATCATAAAGCAGCCGCGAGACTAGCCCGATGGGCTTTTCGATCTGGTACTATTTTAGAAAATGAAACCATCGAAGGATATGGTGAAAAGATTCTCTCAGCTGGCGCAGGATTAAAAACTCGTAAATCCGAAGAGATCATTCAAAATGATATGAAAGAATATCATTCAGGAGATTGGAAATTTTCTGTTTCCCAGGCTGAGGTCACAAAATATTTGGAGCTTGAAGAAATTTCGGAGGATCTTAGGAAAAAATTGGATGAACATGCCTATCGGAATGGGTATGATTTCTCGATGTTGATGGTTACCAATGTGGTGGGAGGGTCAAGCCGCCTATTGCTAACGAGCAATTTCCCGGAAATATTAAACGAATTACCATATCCTCCCTTACCAGATAATACTCGAGAAGCAGAAGGGGTTGTTTCACGTAAAAAACAACTTTTACCAGTGGTATTAGGTTTATTAGAGGTCTAATGACAGATTATTCCCGTGTAGCTGAGCTTCAAGCCCTAGGGCAAGAGATCGCCTTTTGTGTAATAGTAAAGACAAAGGGTTCTACGCCGCGCCGCGCAGGGGCGAAGATGATCGTTTTCCCAGATGGAAAGTTTGAGGGCACAGTTGGTGGGGGTCAACTGGAAAGTTTGGTGATCGAAGAAGCCATAAAAGCTATCGATACTGGAAAATCAACTACGGTAAACTATCAGATGACGGATCCTCAAAATGGGGATCCCGGTGTTTGCGGAGGAAAATTGGAGGTATTTGTGGAACCCATCATGGCAAAAAAAACCTTGGTTGTCGTTGGAGCGGGACATGTGGGTAAAGCAGTGGTAGAACTGGCAGATTGGTTAGATTTCCAAGTCATAGTAGTGGACGATCGGGAAGGATTCGCAACCCCAGAATCTATTCCTGATGCGGACGAATATTATTCCATTCCATTATCCCAATTACCTGAAAAAATTAATATACATCGCAATACATTCCTAGTGTTAACTACCCGCGGAGTGGATGTAGATGTCGAAGGATTGCCCGCAATTTTAAATTCTGATGCCGGATATATTGGGGTGATCGGCTCAAAGAGACGATGGAAAACCACCAAAGAAAAATTGCTTAAAAATGGAATAGATGAAGATGTTCTCGATAAGGTTGTTTCCCCAATGGGATTAGAGATCGATGCGGAAACCCCAGAGGAAATTGCCCTCAGTATTCTGGCTGAGATTGTCATGCTCCGGCGGGGTGCGGATGGAAAAAGAATGACCACGGATAATAAATAGAATTATTTTATCTTGTCCTTTTTCTGAAAATCAATTTTGCGAATTTTTGATTTCAGATTAAAATATATTCAAAGTGAAATATTTGTAAAAATTTTGGAGAAGTTATGTGGCAAGAATATTATCAACCTGCACAGGTCGAGGAAGTATTAGAAATATTGGATCAATATAAAGATCGGGCTCGAATTATCGCCGGGGGAACTGATCTAATATTGGAGCTGGAAGCGGGTTTGAGAGTAGGCACAGAAGTGCTTATTGATGTGAGTAGGATTGCTGGATTAGATCAGATCGCACTTGATGAAGATAATCAAATTCATCTGGGTCCCTTGGTCACACATAATCATTGTGTAGCATCCAAATTAATTAGAGAATATGCTTTGCCCCTTGCGCAAGCATGCTGGCAAGTAGGTGCTCCCCAGATTCGCAATCGCGGTACGATCGCAGGAAACCTGATCACCGCCTCCCCTGCAAATGACACGATCACCCCCTTGATGGCGTTGGGTGCAAGTGTGGTAATTCGCTCAAAGGAAAATGAACGAACGATAAGACTAGAAGATTTCTTTAAAGGTGTTAGAAAAACCTTGTTAAATGATGATGAAATGTTAGTCGAAATAGTCTTTCCTGCTTTACAGTCAGATAAGCAAAAAGGGAATTTTTATAAATTAGGTTTGCGCCGTGCTCAGGCAATATCGGTGATCAATGTCGCTGCGGTTCTTGATTTTGAAGATAAGAAAGTTACAAAAGCAAAGATCACATTAGGGTCGGTGGCTCCCACGATTGTTCATGCAGTAGAAGCCGAGGCATATTTAATTGGAAAAGAATTAAGCGTTGAAACCATTTCTAAAGCAAGTGAACTCACAGAAAAAGCAGCGAAACCAATTGATGATCTTCGTGGTTCTGCAGAATATCGAAAATATATGATCGGTGTGAGTGCCGGTAGAGCTTTGGAGGCAATTGCGAATAATACTCAAGGGGAAGACATTCCCACAGACCCCGTATTATTATGGGGCACAAAATCAATTGCTAAGTTTAGCCTTCCAGAGGCAAGCAATTTTGTTTCCGATGAGCCAATTCAAACCACGATCAACGGCAAAAGAGTAGAATTTAAAAGCGGTCACCAAAAAAACCTCTTACGCTTAATTAGAGAAGAGGCGGGTTTGACCGGAACAAAAGAGGGATGTTCTGAGGGGGAATGTGGGGCCTGCACTGTATATTTAGACGGTGTCGCGGTGATGAGCTGTTTGGTTCCTGCTCCACGCGCTCATCAAGCAGTGATCGAAACGGTGGAGGGGCTTAGCCAAGATGAAAGACTTCACCCAGTGCAACAGGCTTTTATTGATGATGCTGCTGTTCAATGTGGATATTGCACACCCGGATTTTTGATGTCTGCAGCAAAACTATTAGACGAAAAACCAGAGCCGAGTTTAGAGGATATTCAGTACGCACTCACCGGAAATTTGTGTCGTTGTACTGGATATTACAAAATTATCCAAGCAGTTGAAACTGCAGGAAAGGCGAGGTGAACCATGAGATATGATTACACAAAACCCAAAGCCCCGAAAAAGAAAGGACAACACCCTGTTTGGCGGGGGATTGGTTTTGTCATTATGATCATTATTCCATTCATTTCATTTGGATTTTCTGAAATATCATTAAATTATCTTAAAGAAAATGTTAATGGATTCTCAATTCCTGCACAACTTAGAAGTGGACCATTTCAGATCACAGAAAATTGGGTAATTATTGATTTGTTCGCCGTAATTGCAGTAGGTGTTTTAATGATGTTCTTTTTATTGTCAATATTTGCAATAATTAATACAATGATCTATGGCATTACTAGAGATAAAAAGAGCAATATCTTTGAGGCGAATAAGAAAGAATTTAAAAAGAAGAAAAAAAATATTCAACGTTAGAGAGACCTTATGGAAAGAGCAGTTCCCCAAGTTGTTTCAGAAGAAATAGAGCTTTATCTCCGTACCTATTATTCTCTTTTAAGAACCTCCACTGAGGTGAAGTTAAGGAGTTTGGTTGAGGCACATGCTGGGATGAATTCTCTTTTGCACCCAAATGCCCGGAGTGCCAATCCCGACATGTCGGCATTTATATATTCAGTGCTCAGATTACCAGCAGAAATGCCATCTATCGGGCTTGTGGTAATGGGACAAAGCCGAGAAATGTTTAATAAGTCTGGCATTGGTGACTTGAAAAAATGGGCTTCTGTGGAAGCAGCCGCGCGCAGGAGACGAACGTTTTTCGACGGAGAAAGTACGCTTGCAATTTTGATCGCCAGCCGTTCAGATATTGATGATATCGTCCCGATGCTCACCGCCTACCAGATCGAATGGAATAAGATCCATAATTTATTACAAAAATTTTCTAAAAAATATTCATTCTCAAATGCACTGAATGATGAAGTAGAAAAAGAAAAATTAGCCGCATCTCTTTTGATATCTGTAGATGATCTGGACCGACTTTCCATTATTTGGGGAGATAAGTTCAGTTCAAATATGAAATTGATTCGAGAAGGACAGCTCAGTTTGCGGATTCAATTGCTGAGTGGCTCTCTAATGGAATATCGGAGGGCAATAAATGAATGGTGGACTCGGATCGAGGAAGCATTGCCATCGTTTAGACATCGACCGGTCTATTTTGTATCAAGTAATTCCCACAGCCTAATCAATATTGTCACTGGGTTTGCGTTAAAACATGAAAATGCATTGGTCAAATTCTTAGAAGACACCGATGATGAGTTGTTACAAAAAGAATGGGCAGATATACAAGCGAATATCGTTCCTTCTTCCAGGGAAAATTTCTTTTATTACATTATGAAGAAATATTTAGGTACACCTTCTGGTTTGAAATTAAATCAATTATTGGGGGAGGAAGAAGCCAGTTGTGAAATACAAAGAATAACCAGCGCTCAGAATTTTGATATTGAAGCTCAAATTATTCCGATCTCCACAATGAGCCAAGCGATGTTAGACCCACGATTGCATGCGGAAGATAATCACTTATTAGAAAAATCCGATGCGATCATTTTGAATATCGATTACCCATTAGGTCTCGCCGCCTATCAGGTGTTGGCTGAGGTTTCTGACCATGTCGGACAAGTGTTGGGTGTTTATATCATGGGCAAATCTGCAACATTGAATGGCGCAGTGGGGGATGTGATGATTCCCAATGTGGTCTACGATGGGCATTCCAGAAATTCTTACATATTTAATAATAGTTTTGAAGCTGAGGATGTCACCCCTTATTTAGAATATGGCACAGTTCTCGATGGTCAGAAAGCTGTGACTCTTTGGGGTACATTTTTGCAAAACCATGATTATATGGACGTTTTTTACCGTGAAGGTTATACAGATATTGAAATGGAAGCCGGCCCCTATCTCTCGGCGATCTATGAAATGGTGCGCCCAAAACGACATCCGATGGATGAGATCGTCAATTTATACGGACTGCCTTTCGATCTTGGCATACTGCATTATGCTTCGGATAAACCGATCAGCAAAGGAAAAAATCTTGGTTCTGCGAGTTTATCTTATTTTGGGATGGATCCAACTTACGCGGCTTCATTGGCTATCCTAAAACGGATCATTGAAATTGAAAAAGAAAGAATTAAATAATTTATTAAGGAAAATTTATGTCGATACTTGGCAAATCATATAAACGTGTAGATGCATTAGGAAAGGTAACTGGTGAGACGCTGTACCCGGGGGATTTGGAGATGGCAGATCAAACCTATATGAAGATCTTGTTCGCACACAGACCTCATGCAATCGTCAAAAAAATTGATACGAGCAAAGCAGAGGCATTGGATGGAGTACTTTTAGTACTCACTGCTAAAGATGTGCCGGTAAACGAATATGGCCTTATCTTCCCAGATCAAGCAGTTTTGTGTGGTCCTGGGTCCTCCAAAGTAGATGGGGATCGTGTTCGGTTTGAGGGAGATCAAGTTGCTGCGGTAATTGCTGAAAGTGAAGAAATCGCTGATAAGGCACGTGCACTGATCGAAGTGGAATTTGAAGATCTGCCGATCACCACTGATCCTGAGGAATCAATGAAGGAAGACGCGGACTTATTGCATCCTGATACCGAATCTAATGTGATCACCCATTACAAAATCCGCAAAGGAGATATCGACTCAGCCTTTGCTCAATCTGATGTGATCATAGAAGGGGAGTATCGTACTCCTTATCAGGAACATGCCTTCTTGGCCCCTGAGGCAGGAATTGCCTATGTGGATGAAGAAGACCGCATCACTGTAGCCGTTGCGGGACAATGGGTACACGAGGAAGTAGAAGCCATTGCTCATGCTTTAGATTTGCCCCTCAATCAAATTAGGGTCATACAGCCCGCCATTGGTGGCGCATTTGGTGGTCGGGAAGATATGTCGGTGCAAATTGTTTTGGCTTTGGCGGTATTAAAATTTAGAGAAATGGGCATCAATCGCCCGGTGAAGATCGTATGGACTCGCGAAGAATCGATGATCGGTCATCATAAACGTCATCCCTATTTGATCAGGGCAAAATGGGGCGCTAGCAAAGATGGGATAATTCTCGCCGCAGAATCTCAAGTGATCGCAGATGCAGGCGCATATAATTACACATCCAATAAGGTGCTGGGAAATGCTACCCTTATGGTCTCAGGTCCTTATGTCATCGAAAACCTAAAAGTTGATTCGTATGCGGTGTACACCAATAATATCCCTGGTGGGGCATTTAGAGGATTTGGTGGACCTCAAGCCGCATTTGCAGCAGAACAGCAAGTGAACAAGCTTGCCGAAGCATTGGGGATGGATGAAATCGAGCTTCGCATGAAAAACATTGTAAAAGATGGGTCGATCATGCATACCCAGACACCCTTCCCAAGCCCGGTGACGATGGATAAGGTCATCGAAGAATGTGCCGATGCGGCCAAATGGCCGAGAATAATGAACAATGAGAATTCTTCCATCAAAAAGGGCATTGGATTTGCATGCGGATTTAAAAATGTGGGATTCTCCTTTGGTGCCCCCGAAAAATCCTATGCAACGATAGAAATTCATGGGGACTCCGAGATCGAAAGGGTCGTTTTGCATCAGGCAGGTTCCGATGTGGGGCAGGGCGCACATACCGTGTTTCAACAGATGGCCGCAGAAGCTGTCGGTGTTCCATTTGAAATGGTTGAATTAGCAGTCGCTGATTCGGCTATTACAGGAGATTCGGGAAGTTCTTCTGCTTCAAGAATGACCTTTATGGCAGGAAATGCAATTATGGGCGCAGCGAAACTGGCCTTGGAAATGTGGGAGGACGAAGAACGTCCGGTGATTGCGGAGTACAAGTATATTCCGCCCGCAACAACCCCCTATGACAAGCAAACTGGGGAATCGATGCCAAACTTTGCCTACGGTTATGTGGCCGAAACAGTTGAAGTTGAAGTGGATACCGATACAGGGGAAGTTAAAATCGGGAACGTACTCTGTGCCAATGATGTGGGGAAAGCATTGAACCCTATGCAGATCGTCGGACAAATTGAAGGGGCGGTTGTTCAGGCGGTTGGATACACGATGATGGAGAATTTCATTACCGAAGGTGGACGGGTAAAAACAGATAAATTCTCTACCTACCTCATCCCGACAATTTTGGATATCCCAGAAAAAATTGATTCATTGGTCTTGGAAGGTAATGATGGAGAGGGACCCTGGGGAGCGCGCGGCATGGGAGAAATGCCCTTCATTCCTTTCGCACCTGCGGTAACAGCCGCAATTCACCAGGCCACTGGTGTATGGTTCGATAAATTCCCGCTCACCCCCGAGAGAGTATTGAGGGGTTTGGGAAAAATATAGTCTGTAAAAATTTTAAGGGTAGGGGTTCCTCACCCTTATTTACTAGAGGCCAATATCATGGCTACCTGGATCGTTCACCTAAGAATTGCAGAAAAACTAATAGAGCAAATACCTGGGCTTGATGCCCATCAATTTGCAATTGGTAATATTGCTCCAGACTCTGGCATTCCTGATGAGAATTGGGAAATTTTCGATCCTCCCAAAAACATTACCCATTATTTAGTAGATCGGGAAGAGGATGAATTTCAGTATAGAGACATGGATTTTTATTCTGATTTTTTAGCAAATGATTCCGGGTTGGGGAAGGATAAGAAAAAGTTTTCCTTCTTTTTAGGCTATTTCTTTCACTTAATTACAGATAATTTGTGGTTAATCAAAATTGGGCGTCCATCAAAAGAAAAATATCTGGATCAATTTGAATCATGGCAGACTTTTTCAACTGAGATCAAAAAAGATTGGTATGGTCTTGATTTTGCATTTGTGCGCGATGATCGACAAGGATTCTTTTGGAAAACATTTTTAAAAAGTGCGTATAAAGAGAATTATTTAAATTTTTATCCAATAGAAGCGATCCCAAGACAAATTGAATTCTTGAAGAATTTTTATCAAAGGGTTGACAAAGAAATTGAAGATAATTACCGTATGCGTGACCATATTTATTTAGATGAGGAAGATGTAAATAAATTTTTGGAAGAAAGTATATCGACGTTAATGAAAGTATACGAATTGCTTTGGGTGGAGAAGGGAAAACTCAAAGTAGATCATTCAATTTTAGAAAGGATAACTTTTTAATAGTGTTTCAGAAAATTGAATTTTCATTTCCAGGTATTGCGTAATTGGGAAAGAAAATATAAAGCAGTTCCTATTGGCCAAGTGAAAGCTTGTTGAAATTAATTCCCCAAGCTGATTTTCACCCAATTGAAGGTAGTGGACATAACTTACATTTTGACAAACCAGAAATTGTTAATCCAATTCTGTTAGAATTTCTAGAGCAGTAAGATAATTACTAAAACAGCTTGTTTTTCCATCTTGGATAAAATGGCTAATATCATTTAACTTTGAGGATTAATGAATATTAAAGTGCTTATTCGGGGGGGAGGGGATTTGGCAACAGGGGTAGCCGCCCGGCTGCATCGCGCCGGTTTCGAAATTCTGATCACTGAATTAGCCCAACCTTTAGTGGTAAGGCGTACTGTATCCTTTGCTGAAGCAGTATTCTCAGGGCATACTCAAGTTGAAGAGGTTGTGGCTACTTTGATAATTCATCCTCAAGAAATTGAAAAAATTATCTCTGCCAACCAAATTGCCGTAATCGTTGACCCTGAGTTGACTATCCTTGAAAATTTTAGCCCTGCAATATTGATTGATGCCAGGATGATGAAACGCTCTGCAAAAATCGAATTGGATGTGGTCGAATTAGTAATCGGTTTAGGACCTGGATTTTCTACAGGAAAGAATTGCCATGCAGTAATCGAAACCTTGCGGGGGCATGATCTTGGACGGGTGATCTGGCAGGGTGAGGCCCAAGCGGATACTGGAATACCAGATGCGGTAAATGGCATTCAATCCGAGCGTGTATTAAGAGCAGGAGTTCCGGGAACTCTGAAAACTTTCGCAGAAATTGGACAACATTTAGAAAAGGGTGAGTTGATTGCTGAAATTGATCATCAACAAATTCTTGCTCCCTTCAAAGGGGTTTTACGCGGATTAGTAAAAGAGGGTACTGTTGTAAGGTCTGGAATGAAAATCGGAGATGTGGATCCTAGGGATGAGGAAAAATATATCTATTCGATATCAGATAAAGCGCTGTCAATAGGAGGGGGAGTGCTGGAAGCGATCCTGAGTCTCCCCAACTATTCTTTGAAAAAGCGAAACAAATAAAGAAAAATACGGAATTTTTTATGCGGTTGATCGATGGTATTCATATAACAAAAGATTCGCGAGTTGCTTTTGTTGGCGCTGGGGGGAAGAGCACCTCTATGTTTCGGCTGGCTCAACAATATAAGGGAAGTTGTATTGTCAGCACAAGCACCCACCTGGCATTGGCGCAAACAAAATTAGCCGATCAGCATATCATTGTCAATAATATGGGCGATCTAAAAAGCTTAGAAAAAGAAATTCCCCAGGGCATCACATTGGTTACTGGTCCTAAGTGGAGGAATGATCGCGTTGGTGCATTGTCAGATGAACTGTTCCAAGAACTGGATAAGGTGGCCTCCGCTCATAAGGTGCCGATATTAATCGAAGCCGATGGATCACGACGCTTGCCCTTAAAAGCCCCCGATGCCCACGAACCAGCAATTCCCTCAATTATAAATACAGTTGTTGTAGTATTAGGATTGGGAGGACTCGGTCAAATATTAAATGAGGAAACAGTTCACCGCCCTGAAATTTTTTCAATAAGAACTGGTTTGGAAATGGGGGAAGTTATTGAGCAAGAGCATCTTTTGAAACTATTGCTCCACCCTGAAGGTGGATTGAAAAAAATTAAAGAAGGGGTGCGGAAAGTGCTATTCCTCAACCAAGCCGATACAGAGTCAATGGTTACTAAAGCTAGGGCTATGATCCCCGAGCTACTTACACGATATGATGAAGTTATCATCGGAAGTTTAAATTCGCTGAACAACGAAGTTCACATAAAACAGCATAAGGTTGCAGGAATTATTTTAGCTGCAGGGAGTTCAGAACGGCTGGGGGAACCCAAGCAATTATTAGAATGGAAGGGCAAGCCTTTTATTCGTGCAGTCGCATTAAATGCGATCGAGGCGGGGTTGGATCCAGTAATAATCGTAACAGGTGCTTTTTCAGAGAAAACTTCCGCATCCGTGCAGGATTTACCAGTAAAAATTCTTTATAATGAGAATTGGATGGAAGGTCAAAGTACTTCAGTAAAAATAGGACTTAAGGGACTTGAAAAAAATAGTGGGGCAGCAGTATTTTTATTAGTTGATCAACCTCAAATTTCACCTACACTTATTAGAAAGCTAGTGGAAACTCATTCGATTTCAACAGAAGCGATTATTGCTACCTTAGTGGATGGCCAAAGAGGGAACCCGGTGCTATTTGATAATAGAACATTTGAGGATTTGGGGAAAATTCATGGAGACAAAGGTGGCAGACAAATATTCTCAAAGTACACTGTCCATTGGATGCCCTGGCTGGATCCCATAGCGGCTTTGGATGTAGATAAACCGGGAGATTATCAAAAACTTTTAAAATTTAAAGATGAAAATTAGGAGATATTTAGATTATTCTAAATATGCAACCGGTTTCGCTGACTAATTGGCAGAATAGTGCTTGACACATCCGTTTGCGCCCTGTAAAATCTTAGCCTGTTGGTATTTTCACAATAAAAGTTGAATAAACTTAAATCCCTAAGTTGAGGAGAAATTGATGTATGAACTTTCAAACATCACTCAGTTCGAAATAAATGCGATATGGACTGTTTTCGGTATCGCAATCGTCGGACTGTTGTACGCACTTATTTTACGCAATCAAATTATGCGTGAAGATAAGGGCACAGAAAAAATGCAAGAGGTATGGGGGGCTATTCGCGATGGCGCAGATTCCTATCTAGGTCGTCAATTGCGTTCCATTCTTCCATTAATCGCTATCCTTACCGTAGCGATGTATTTTTCAGTTTCTATCGTCCCGCCATCCCCTGAAGCAATTGAGCGCTTTCACGGCATGGATGAAGCCGCAGTAAGTAATGTGATTGGCTGGGGTCGTGCTATTGGTTTTGTGATGGGCTCCTTATTTTCACTGATCGTTGGCCAAATAGGAATGCGCATGGCCGTCCAAGGAAATGTTCGTGTAGCTTCTGCTGCTCGCACCTCCTTTGGTGATGCCCTTCGTATTGCTTACCGCTCAGGCACCATCACAGGTATGCTCACAGATGGCCTTGGCCTTCTCGGTGGTACGCTCATCTTCATATATTTCGGACTTGCTGCCCCCGACGCTCTTTTGGGCTTTGGTTTTGGTGGTACTTTGCTTGCACTCTTTATGCGTGTTGGTGGTGGTATCTTTACAAAAGCCGCTGATGTTGGCGCAGATTTGGTTGGCAAGGTTGAAGCTGGCCTCCCAGAAGATGATCCCCGCAATCCCGCTGTAATCGCCGATTTGGTTGGCGACAATGTAGGTGACTGTGCGGGTATGGCTGCCGATATTTTCGAATCTTACGAAGTCACCATTGTTTCTGGTTTGATCCTTGGTGTCGCTTTATTCAATATCACTGGTCGAATTGAATGGATTATTTATCCTCTGATCGTTCGTGGTATTGGTGTGGTTTCTTCCATTATCGGTACCTATGCTGTCAAGGGTTCCGACGAAGGCACCGGCGAAGATGCAATGAAAGCAATTTTCGGGGGATTTTTATCCTCCGCAGCAATATCTGCATTTCTTTTCTTCATAGCTGGTTATTATTACCTGCACGTATTGCCCGCAACTGAATTGCCGGGCGGCTGGTGGCGAACCCCCTTGGCCGTTGCTATCGGTGTTCTTTTAGCGATTTTAATCGACCGCACAACTGAATACTTCACTAGTACTCATAAACCTCCTGTTCAGGAGATTAAAAAATCAGCCGATACAGGTGCCGCAACTTTAATCTTGCAAGGTATTGCTGTTGGTTATGAATCGGCAGTATGGTCTGTTGTCATTATTGCAGCGACGATCTTCTCATCCATTATGATTTTTGGCGGTCAGGGTGCTACTGAAACCGAAAGAGTTACATTCATTCTCTATGGTGTAGCCATGACCGGCATTGGTATGTTGACCCTTACGGGTAACAACGTAGCGATGGACTCATTCGGTCCGATCGCTGATAATGCTGCAGGCATTGGTGAAATGTCTTGGCATGATAGCGATGATCCCGAGCTTGAAAAAGCCCAGCAAATCATGGCTGATCTTGACTCTGTTGGTAATACGACCAAGGCGATCACGAAAGGTGTCGCAATTGGCTCGGCTGTAATTGCTGCTGTAGCGTTGTTTGGTTCCTTCTTGGTCGATGTAAGTCGCGCTCAAGAAGCAATGGGTATTCCATTAGCTGAGCAAATTCAATCTGTCGGTATCCGTATTGACATACCAGTTGTATTTGTGGGTATGTTGATCGGTGGTTCATTACCATGGTTATTCTCTTCCTTTGCTGTTCAGGCTGTCAGCCGTGCAAGTTCTTTGATCGTGAAAGAAGCTCGCCGTCAATTTGGCTTGGGTGTCTTGGAAGGTAAAATTCCGCCTGACTATAATAAAGCAATTGATATTTCTACAACTGCCGCCCAGAAGGAGTTGATTCCTTTGGCTCTCTTGGGTGTCCTCACCCCTGTATTAGTTGGATTGGCTTTTGGCGTATCAGCTTTAGGTGGTTTCCTGGCTGGCATCATTCTCTCCGGTCAGTTATTGGCTGTGTTTATGAACAATGCGGGTGGTGCTTGGGATAATGCTAAGAAGCTCATCGAAGATGAAAAATCTGATGTAGCTGCAAATACGGGCAAAGGTTCAGAGCGACATTTTGCGAGTATTGTTGGTGATACTGTTGGTGATCCAATGAAAGACACAGCTGGTCCTGCACTCAACCCAATGATCAAAGTCGTGAATTTAGTCTCAGTGATCATAGCCCCTGTTGTTGTAAAATACTCAGATAAAGATTGGGGCGTCTGGCTAGCAATCGCAATATTAATTGCTGGTTTGACTTGGTCAATTCTGACAAGTAAACGACCAGCCGATCCTATTCAGGATTAGATTAAAAACATTTCGGATTTTCAATATCCGATAGAAAAATGAAAAGAGGTGCAATTTTATGTTGCACCTCTTTTTTTTATGCTAGAAAAGATCGAAGTTGCTGCATAAGGTTATAAATATTTTTGTCTTAACAAAACACTTGCAACTTCAAGAGGATTAAGGCATACTATTTTTAATAAGGAGTACCTCCATTTATGGCGAAGATTGCTTTGCGCGTCTATAACAACGAAATTAGTGACCTAATTGATCACGGTCAATTAGATGAGGCTATCGCTCATTGTCGACATATCCTAGAGGTATTCCCTAGGCATATTGAAACGTATCGGTTATTTGGAAAATCATATCTTGAAGGGAATCGTTATGGTGATGCTGCAGATATATTGCAGCGTGTGATCTCCTCGGTTCCAGATGATTTTGTCTCCCAAATTGGCATGAGCATCATTCGTGAAGATGAAGGCGATCTAGATGCCGCAATTTACCATATGGAGCGAACCTTTGAGGCGCAGCCCTCCAATCAAGCAATTCAAGAAGAATTACGCCGTTTATATGGAAGAAGAGATGGTGTTGAGCCAGCAAAAATACGTTTAACACGTGGCGCTTTAGCCAGAATGTATGCGCATGGAAATTTATTTGAGCAAGCTGTCGCAGAATTATCTGCTTCACTAAGCGATGATCCCTCTCGATTAGATCTCACTGTTCTGCTCGCTGAAATGTATTTCAAGATGGATAAGCATGTAGAAACTGCGGATCTATGTATCAATATACTTGAAAAATTACCTAATAACCTGTCTGCAAACCGAATTCTTTATTTCATACTTAGTGGGTCTAATCGAATTGAGGAATCTGATGTTTATAAGCAAGTGTGGATATCTTTAGATCCTTACGTTGAATTTCTAGAAAGCGATAATACTGACCCAAGTGCAATTCCAGATAATGCCGTAACAATTGAAAAATTGATCTGGGATCCCGAACTTTACGAAGACCAACAAAAAGACCGACCTGATTGGGGCTCATCTTTGGGTGTTACATTGGAAAATGATGAAGATACCAGTGATAAAAATTGGCTCTTTTCTCCTGATCAAGTTGAAGACAATCTTGAAGATACAGCTCCAGTAAGTGTGAAAGAGGTGGGTGATGACTCGCTCTCAAATGAGACGAAAGACAACGATGACGTTGTTATGGAATGGGCCGAATCGGATTCTGGAGAATTAATCGATAATGCCGAATCATCAGAATCCGAAGGAGAAATTCCAGATTGGATCATGGAAGGCGTTGTAGAGTCCGATGATGCAAAAGAGTCTCTTGGTAATGATTTCCCTGACATGGTGAAGGATTTTGAACTTGCCCAAGAACTCGATTCGGTTCCCAGTTCAGATGAATATGATGACTCTATATTAAGAGATAAAATCGAAGCTGCATATTCTGATAATGAAGAAGAGAAGAGCGAGGAAAAATCTTCTTCTCCGATAGAAATGGAATTTGAAGGATTAGATGATTTAGACATTCCCGAAAATATCACTGATGATTGGATTGATGAGCTAGAAGAAAAAGAGAATAAATCAGAAGAAGAAACAGAAAAATCATCAGAAGCCGATACGATCAGATTTAATACAGAAGTCTCCAAAGACACTCCAGATTGGTTGAAAGATTTGTCAGATACTGGAAAGCATATTCGAGACGAAAAAGAAGAAATCCCAGAATGGTTAAAAAATTCTGATGACCTTGAGGAATCCAATAAAGTTGAGTCAGACGAAATCCCAAGTTGGTTAAATGAACTTGGTGATATTGAATCTATTGCTGAACAAGTAAAGAAGGGCCAACCTGATTCGTTGGAATCGGGGGAAGATTCAACTGAAAATGATGAACCGGATGATGAGACGGATTGGTTGAAATCATTGAGTGCAGCGGAAACTGCGATTGATACAATTTCAGATCCATTATTATCTGATATCGAAAGCATTTCAGTTGAGGATGAAGAAGAAAATGTGTTGGCTGGGTTAGAATCTCAAGGTACAGAAGATGATAAATTTGACGATTCCTTCCCTGAGCTTAGTGCTATAGATATAAGTGAATCAGATAAACCATCTGATGAAGCCGAAGATGTTAAATCAATTGATCCAGATGATTCTGTGGAGTGGTTAGAAAACTTAGGGTCAAATCAAGATCTTGATGTTGGAGACTCATTGGCTGAAATACCGGAACAGACCGAAATTCCAGATATAGGTGCTGGCCCGGATAATCCAAACGAAGTGGATGATTGGTTGAATTCCTTATTGGATGAATTGCCTGAAAATCAAAAACAAGCTGAAGATGATGATGAATGGATGGAAACCATTGCAGATTTATCTCCGAAAATAGAACCACAAAAATCTCCAGCAGATACTGATTGGCTTAAAGATTTGGATGCTGCCGCAATTTCAGTTTCATCAGAGGACGAAGAACAATCCGATTCTGCTGAACTAGAAGGCATTCAAGAAATATCCACTGATAAAGATCCGGTGTATGCTGAAACTGATATCGAAAGCAATTTGGATAGTGAAGAAAGAGAACAAGCAATTACTGATGATATGCCAGATATTGTAGAAACAGATCTTCCCACTGAAATGACTGGCGCATTTACAACTGCATCCCAGGATAATTCAGTCGAAGATACAGCCGTAGAACATCTTGATCTTGATGATGTGCCAGATTGGATGAATGAAATCGTTGACGAAGAGAATTCTATTGAGGATAAGGTAAGCGAATCAGATGTAGAATCGATCAACGATGCCTCAATCGATTGGCTAACGAATCAAGAGACCATAGAAGAAGAAACCTCTGAGCCAGTTATGCAAGAACCTGGTGATTTGGAACCTGATCTGAAGGACGATGAGAATAAATTGTCAGGTGAATGGATTCCTGAAAGCGAATCAGGGATAATTGAGGAGACGCCAGAATCCCTCATTGAAAAACCAACCCCTAAAACTAAAGTCGTGAAGCAAATATCTGAAGAATTGCTGTCTGAAATAAAAACATCCTTATCAAAGGGTGATATTCAAAATGTGATCAGTGGATACAAGAAACTGATAAAGAAAGGAACGGGGATCGAAGAAGTAGTAGATAATATTAATGGAGCGCTTAGAAAATTCCCGCTAGATGTAAATTTATGGCAGGCATTGGGTGATGCCTTTATGAAGCAAGATCGCTTGCAGGATGCTTTGGATGCTTATACAAAAGCCGGAGAATTGCTTCAATAAGAAAAAAGAAAGAATATTGTTTAGACTTGTTGAAAGATTTTGAAAGGATCGAATGAGTCAGGTATAATATATCGCTGTGAAAATCCCAATTCGGGGTCTCTCAGGACCTCGAATTCTTATTTAAGATGATTTGGAGGAAAGTGTGGAAAAGACTTTTGTATTTGTAAAACCTGATGGTGTGCAACGTGGTTTGGTTGGAGAAATAATGGCTCGTCTAGAGCGGAGAGGACTTCGACTAGTGGCTGCTAAATTTATGGCAGTGAGCCAAGAATTAGCGGGAAAACATTATTCAATTCATGAAGGGAAACCTTTTTATGAAGGTTTGCTCGAATATGTCACCTCTGCCCCTGTAATGGCGATGGTATGGGAAGGTCCTAATGCTGTTGCTGCAGTCAGGCAAACGATGGGCGCTACAAAACCCACCGAAGCTGCACCTGGATCTGTCCGCCATGATTTTGGTTTAGAAATTGGACGAAATATTACGCACGCATCTGATTCGGTAGAAAATGCACAAAAAGAAATTGAAATGTGGTTTACGGCTGACGAAGTAATTGACTGGAAACGAGATATTGATACATGGGTTTTTGAATAAAAATATAAGCAAAAAAAAATCCCACAATTATTGTGGGATTTTTTAATTTAAATGGTTATCAATAATTATTGCACATGCAACAAAATTTTTCCTTCTGACCAAAGTTCTTCAAGTGCGTAATTTGTTCGTTGATCTTCTGAAAATACATGTAATATTACATCCCCATAATCAGCCAAAAGCCAGCCATCGATAGGTTGGCCTTCGATCCTCGTTTTTATTTTATGGTCTTCCCTGACCTTATCTAAAACGGACTTCATCAATGCTTTCAACATACGACCGCTGGTACCCGAACATATTACAAAATAATCTGTAAATGATGTGACACCATTTAGATCCATTAAAGTAATATTTTCCCCTTTGGTTTCTTCTAATGCCTCAATTATGGTATGAGCAACTTTTAACGCTTCCAGATCTCACCTCTTCGTTTCTTATTCATTAAATTTTGTGTTTAATATTTTTTAGGGACTAAGTTTATCATGAACCCAAGTTTGCAGTGAAAAGTTTTTTATATACCGCGCCCTTGGGACTGAGCTTACTTTGGTACAAAGAAATCGAATTTATTTTTGCCGCCCCGATAAACCCAAATTTTTGCTTTCGAAATATATTGCTTGCGCTGCGAATTTCTTGAATTGTGGCATTCCGTGAAACCCGGCCAATAGTGAGGTGAGGATTAAATTTTCGCTGGTCTGGCGAATACCCCAACTTTGAAGTTTCAATTTCAGTTCTAGCTTGCAATTTATACAATTCATCTGGTGCTTCAATGCCAACCCAGATCACCCTTGGTCTGGTCATATTTGGGAATATGCCAAATCCCCCAGCAGTAATATCTAAAGGTTTTGAGTAGGACGCAGCGCTTTGAAGGATCTCATTGATCATTGGGATATTATTTTCAGAAACATCTCCTAAAAATTTTAAAGTTATATGAATATTAGGTATTGGAACCCATCGAATGGGCAATCCTTTCAACTCTTCAAATAGATGCTCATGCACAGTTTGCAAACCTTTTTGAAGTTCAATCGGTAATTCAATTGCAATAAAAGATCTAATTGCAGCCATTAATAGTTCACCAATACCTTAAGCATATTGGTTCCCTTAAGTTCCGAACTTAATAACATATTTAATCTCATAGTTCTTTGGTTTCAAAAGGTTTGCTGATAGTTAATATTCTCTGGTAATTTGAAAAATATAAACAATAAAAGAAAATACATGGTTTTAATAAATTCCCTGATTTAATTCCTTTATTATCAATAATCTTAGCTTCAAATTACCGTTAACTCAAAATAGCATAATTCAATCTCAAATGCAAGTAATTTCCTATCAATAATGGTACCGACCAAAAAAGTTTTAAAAATATTTACTTTGGCAATAATTATCAATTTTGGCAATAATGAATAATCAAATATTGGTTCTTGACTTTTGTCCTGATTTTTTGTATAGTCAAACAGTGTTAAAAATTATCAGCATCAAGGTAAATTTACGAGATGCTGTATTTTTATGGACATTACAATAACAAAGATCTCTATAAATAAAAGCAGATTTATATTGCTTTTTCAAATTATTTTTGGGTGTTGCATTAATACCTAAAAAAGAGTACTCTGTAAAAAGAACTTCAAATAAGACGGTTTGTAATCTGCCAACCCTGGCCAATCAATTCTCATTTTTCGAGGAGTCTGTGGCTCAAATGGTGAATAAACCTTTTAGGGTAAGTTTTATTTCAAATAAGGCGTCCATATTGGACATAAATACTAAACTATATATAAACGAGGTATGTTTAATTGGCTAAGGTAAAAGTAATTAATGACAAACTATTAGATAAAATGGAAGAAATGGGGGATAAAGAATATTCTTCGGTTGCTCGATTGATTGAATTAGGGAAAAAGAAGACCTATGTCACCATCGACGACATTTTAAATTTCTTCCCTCAGGCTGAAAGAGATGTGGATCAACTAGAGGAAGCTTTTGCTGCACTCTTAAGTGCAGGGATTCCTTATGTAGATGATGACACCACAATTGAGCCCACTGATGAAAACTTAGTAACCGAGAAGAAGGAAGCCGAAGAAGAGGAACCAAAATCGAATGCAGCGCTAGATGAAAATTATTTAGCAAATATCGATACCGATGATATGATCGGTCTTTACCTCAAAGAGGTTGGGCGGGTGCCCTTGTTGATCGCTGAACAAGAAGTTCGATTAGCAAAAAGAATTGAAAAAGGAAGAATTTCTCGAGAAACAATGGCAAAAGATGGGCGAAGTATTCCTGTCGATGCCCGGTCTGACCATCGGTATAATATCGAAGATGGGTGGGCAGCCCGAGAACATCTCATCACCGCAAATTCACGGTTGGTGATCAGTGTAGCAAAAAAATATATGGGCCGCGGTGTACCATTTCAAGATTTAATTCAAGAAGGAAATATTGGATTAATTCGTGCAGCTAAGAAATTTGATTATCGCCGTGGTCATAAATTTAGTACCTATGCAACCTGGTGGATTCGACAAGCTGTCACTCGCGCCATTGCAGACCAAGGTCGAACAATTCGTGTCCCTGTTCATATGGGCGATCAGATCAACAAATTATTAAGGGTGCAGCATCAGCTTACCCAAACCCTAGGTCGTGATCCATCCGTTGAAGAATTGGCAAAAGCCTTAGATGTGCCGCCGAAGAAAGTTGAGAATATGATTCAAGTTGCTCGACGCCCACTATCTTTGGAAACCCCCACTGATGACGAAGAGGATTCGGTGCTGGGTGATTTTATTCAGGATCGTGATGCCCCAGCTCCAGATGATTCCGCCACATATAATTTGTTGCGCGAGCATCTAGAAGAAGTCCTTGGGTCGTTACCCCCTCGTGAAGTACGCATTTTGCAATTACGCTATGGATTGCTTGATGGCCAAGCCTATACACTAGAAGAAGTCGGCCGAAAAATGGGTGTTACTCGTGAGAGAGTCCGTCAGATCGAAGCCCAAGCATTGAGTCGTTTACGACATCCTGTAATTCGTCGTAAACTAAGAGAATATCTCGGCGAATAGTTTTATCAATTTATTACTTAAACAAAAATGCCTGAATACTCAGGCATTTTTTCTTTAACGTTTTTTATATTGCGACAGATTTTGAAATTGTTTTATTCCCTAAAAATACCATACACATTATATATACTGCAAGCATAACTCCCCCGCCGACAAGATAGGGCAGGTTGATTTGGATGTCAAAAAGGATACCCGCCAGCATAGGACCAAAGATCCTTCCTAAACTCATGAATGAATTATTCATTCCCATTGCAATTCCTTGCCCAACTCCCGCATTCTTAGAGGTTAAGGAAGTCACCGCAGGCCTGATCAATGAATTACTAAACACAAAGAATCCAGTGAATATCGCAATCGTTAGAAAATCAGTTGCAAACAACATCAAAACGAAACCAATTGCACTTCCGAAAACCGTTACTTTAATAATCTTTTCTTCACCCCATTTTTTACTCAAAGGTCCGGTCAAGGCTCCTTGAGCCAAAGCGGAGACAACACCCACAACTGTCAATAAGGAACCCACTTCCCTGGGGCCAAAATCAAATCTATGCGCCGCATATAAACCAAATACACCTTCAAAATTCGTTAATCCGAAGCTTACAAAAAATGCAAGAATTAATAAGAAACTCAAGGGACCAAAAAGAGATTTCCACATTAATTTAAATTCAGACAATAATTTTATTTCAGAGGATTTACTTCGATTTTCTTTGCTCAATGATTCTGGTAGCATCACGTAAACAAATACCAAAGCCACTAAGGACAATCCAGCAGCGATGAAAAAGGGTAGGGATAATGAACCATCTGCTAACCATCCGCCAATACCCGGGCCGATCACCATTCCAACGCCCATTGCTGCCCCCATCATCCCCATGCCGCCCCCACGGTTTTCTTCATCAGTGCTATCCCCAATGAAAGCCATCGCAGTTGGCATTGTGGCAGAAGAAAGGATGCCTGCTAAGGCACGAGCAAAAAATAACATCCATAATTTTGTGGCTAACCCAAACAATAACATCGAGATTGCGTAACCAAATACGCCAATGAGGATGATTGGTTTTCTCCCATATCGATCAGAGAGAACGCCCCAGATCGGCGAAAATATGAATTGCATCAGGGCAAAAATAGCCATCAAAAAGCCTAATGCGCTACCACTGGCTCCAAATTCTTCGATATAAAACGGGAAGATTGGGATCACCAATCCAAAACCCATCATAACGATCACTAAAGTGAAAAATAATATACCAATATTCTTTTTGTTGCTTTCCATTCCTGTGAGCTCCAATTTGTATAGCGCTTAATCATTTATTTCTTCAGTGATCAAAGAAAGATAATGCTGTTTTGGATCTAGGCTGATATTAATTTAGCCTTTTGCTAAGGTGTTCATGCATCAATCTGCCCGGTAATTTCTACGAATTCCATAACAATTTAATCAAGTGAATTTGTATTCTTCTCCTAACCAATTTCCACCAATAAATTACTTAGAGACACGAAGTATCACAGTGGACAATTATAAATTGTTAGATTTATTTTTCAAGTGATTGGGATAATATTTAGAGATTTAGTTGGAGGGATGTATTTGAATTGCTGAAATACCTAGGCTCACCCAAACCATGAGAATAGGCAACAAAGGCAAATAATACCTTTGGATCGGAAATGGGATCACCAAGATTAAACTTAAGCCTAATAATAATGTAATTCCTATGAATAGGATCATGCCAGATCTTTTTGCAAGATCAAATTTTTTCAAGTTTTTAATCTTCAGTACAAATCCAAATATTGCCAATATTAATAAGCCTCCTCCGGTTACAAATCCACGTAATAAATTGTTCAAGGGGTTTTTTGTATATGAAAGTACAGAATTAGCAGTATTGGCCAAATAATTCCCATAATCCGAAAAGGCTGGCGGGGCAATAAAAGTTTGGGCCAGCAAAGCAATCATCTTTTCCCCAATTGATTTGAATTCAAACTGAGCGCAAACTGAGTTTAATAATAGAACTCCTTGATTGCTCAAGGCAGCGCGGGATAGGTACATTTCTTGTAATCCTAAAAATGGGTGAAGCCATAATACTGGGTGAAGAATCAACACGATAATGCCAAAGGTAAAAAGATAAATCGCTGAATTGGCATATACAATTTTTGAGTTTAGTTTTCCTTTGGCACTCAACCAGATCACCGCAATTAATCCCACAAGAACCAATACTGCTAATGAATATTTGGCTGAAAAAGCAATAGCCATACAAATGCCGGTGATCCACGGTCGTTTTCCAGCATACGAAAGGCTCCAAAGAGCCAAACATAATCCAAATAACAGAAGTCCTTCCGCCATTGCCCTTCTTCCATGCAGTAGGGTCAAACTACTGAAGCCAAATAAGAGGGCTGCGATTATGCCCACTCTGATATTAGCAAGTTTCTTTACAAATAAAAAAAGAAAGAGTATCGATCCTAAAGAAAATGTAGTAGCAATAAACCGGGCTGTATTTAATACTTGGGTTTCTGGGAGCGCCCCCGCCGAAACATTTTCCTCCCAACTTGATGACCAATTCCAATCATTTGGTAAGGAGTCTATGCGGTATCCCGCAATTCTTAAACCAAGACCAATGGAATATCGATGAAGGGGAGCATCTAATAACCGATATCTTAAAAGAGGGTCGATTTCCATTTCAGGCTGCCAAGCAAGGGAAATCGGATTAGAAATCAATATTTCAAATTCTTGGCTTTGGAATAAATAACTGGTCTCATCTGGGTGAAAGGGCACGGATGGAATTCCTGCGTAGTAAATAACCGCAAGCACAATGAATACGATCCCATACCAATGCTTTAAAATTCTGGCTTTCACTGCCTAACATCCTTTTTAAAGATCAATAAACCATCACTGCCATATATATCCGTTTCAATTTTATGGACAAGAGTATAGGATTTTAAAAATGATTCATTGTTCAATAATCCACCCCGAATATAGATCTCTAGGGTGACAAAATAATCAGGTTGATTTTCAACGATCAACTCTGGGGATATTGCGTATGAAAAATCTGAATATAACGCATCAGGTAAAGGATAGTATTTCAAAGCTTGGGGGGAGATCAATCCAACCGTATCTAGGATTTCTGCATTACTAAAATACCCCAATGCGCCCACATCTCCCGCTGCCAAAACCGCCTCAGGATGCAGCTCAATATCTTTTGCCAAGTCTTTGCCCACCTCTGTGTACAACAACTCTAATTTGTTCCAAGCCATTTCAGGGGCAGGGTTACTGAGACCATGATCGGGTTTCAAAGTCCAGCTGTTGAGTAACAATAAAAATGGAAGAAAGATTATTAAGGAGAATGCAATATATTTGATCATTTGATTTTTTTTGAATCTAACCATAATATCAGTAATCAAAGATTCCAGGCCAAACAAGACAAAGATGAAATAAAAAGGCAGGGGGGGAGAAAGATACCATCTGAAAATAAGCGGATTAGCAATAGAGAAGGCAATCGCATATCCAATGGGAAATAGTGCCGCGGGCCATTGACTCCAATTGATCTTAAGCATTCGGCGAACACCTATTAGGAATAAAATTGGATAAATAATAAATCCAAAATAGATCGCTGAAATCCCAAAAGTTTCCTGCGCCATAAATGGGGTGGAATAATGTTGAAGAAAACGAATCAAGGCTGAATAGGGTGCGATCAAATAGGCATCAGTTTTTGCTGCAATGGATTGTGGAAGAAAACTACCAAAATATAAATAAGAAAAACTGAACCAAAGGAATAAGGGAACAAAGAAAGCTAAAATTTCCTTGATCTTGATATCCCGTCCTCCCCGCTTCCTGACAAAGAATAGTCGATCCACACCCAGGGGGAGGACCAACGCGAGCGCATCTGGGCGGGTAAGTATCGCTAAAGCGGCAGCGAGGGCAGTGAAGGAATAATATTGATAAATATACCCAGTCCAAGCGCCTAGCAAAAGGAAAATATAGAGGCTGGTTTCCATGCCCCCGATCGCAAAACTAACACTCCAGGGTGCAATTGCCCAAGCTAATGCTGCCCCGAATCCCGCCCATCTTGCACCAATTTTTTTACCAATAAGGATTAGAAATATGGTTGAAAACCCATCCAAAAGGGCATTGAATATCATCGCCATTACAGGAAAATTTGCCTCGATGCCGCCATTGAATAATCCTAGCCAGCTCATCAACAAGGTGTAAAGAGGTGTTGTTGTCCCTAAAATTTGTTGACCTGGGTTATAAACAAATCCTTCCCCCACCAAAATATTCCTGGCATACCGAAAGGTGATATAGGAATCATCAATGCTTCGCGGTCCGGGGAGAATTCTGGCAACCACCGCGATCAAAAATATTAATAGATATGGAAGAAAAGGTTTTAATTTTTTGAATTTTTCCATAAGGAAATTATATACTGTTCTGCTTGGACGGTTAAAAATAGGTGCTGGGATATATTCCAAATATTGAATAATATAGTACAGTGGCGGCGGATTTTTTTCAGCAATTCAACTCACAAATTTATTTAAAGGCTACATTCTTCTCATTATGATACTATTGAAGACAAGATGAAATTCCTAGAAAAAAGACGCCCCCTCATCCTATCTTTAATTATTGCTGCATCTTTCAAACTTTACTTGGTACTCTCAAATTCAATCACCTTCAATGGCGATGAAGCTGTCATTGCAACAATGGCAAAGCATATTCTACAAGGTGCAAATCCAGTGTTTTTTTATGGGCAAGAGTATATGGGCAGTCTCGATGCCTTTCTAGTGGCCGGGGGCTTTGCAATATTTGGGGAACATGTTTGGGTGATGCGCTTGGTTCAAACCATTTTGTATCTTCTATATATAGTCACTCTTTGGTGGTTAGCAAAATTATGGACAAAAGATTCTCTCAGACCTGCGATTATAGTGCTCTTGGCTACTATCCCACCAATTGTCATCACAACCTATACAACAATGTCTCTTGGTGGGTATGGAGAATCTTTGCTTCTTGGAAATTTAATTCTTGGCTTAGGGTATTTAGTAACTTTCGGGAATAAACAATTTAATATAAAAAGTTGGATAGC
>SWCD01003851.1_pt1 | contig 45975 bp, 38 predicted proteins | sample 4693011 | NCBI WGS metagenome assembly SWCD01 (sample SAMN10267278, study PRJNA491770) | bioreactor metagenome | isolation source: DHS bioreactor inoculated with marine | place: Japan: Omine Ridge, Nankai Trough
GGCGGCCGTACCGTCGGCTCCGGCGTCGTCTCGAAGATCATCGAGTAAGCATCTGTTCGACGTGGCCCGGGGGCGGTCCCCCGGTTCCACCTCTCAACGAAAGGAAAACCTATGGCGCTTCAAAGCCAAAACATTCGCATTCGTCTGAAGGCGTTTGACTACCGGGTGCTCGATGCGAGCACGCTGGAGATCGTCAATACCGCCAAGCGGACGGGTGCCACGGTGCGCGGGCCGATCCCGCTGCCGAACAAGATCGAGAAGTTCACGGTTCTGCGTGGACCGCACATCGACAAGAAATCCCGCGACCAGTTCGAGATCCGCACCCACAAGCGGCTGCTCGACATCGTCGACCCGACGCCGCAGACCGTGGACGCGCTGATGAAGCTCGACCTCGCCGCCGGCGTCGACGTGCAGATTTCGGTCTGAGGAGGGCACTGGCATGCGTTCCGGAATTCTCGCAAAGAAGGTGGGTATGACCCGCCTGTTCATGGAGGACGGGAAACAGATTCCCGTGACCGTTCTCCAGCTCGAAAACCTGCAGGTCGTGGCCCAGCGCACGGCCGAGAAGGATGGCTACTCGGCCGTTCAGCTCGGCGCCGGTGCGGCCAAGGCCAAGCGGACCTCCAAGGCCATGCGCGGTCACTTCGCCGCTGCCAAGGTCGAGCCCAAGCGCAAGCTCGTGGAATTCCGGGTTGACCCGGAAAACCTCATCGACGTGGGTGAAGAGATCACCGCCGACCACTATTTCTCGGGTCAGTACGTCGACGTCTCGGGCACCTCGATCGGCAAGGGCTTCGCCGGTGCCATGAAGCGGCACAACTTCGGCGGGCTGCGCGCCTCGCACGGCGTGTCGATCAGCCACCGCTCGCACGGCTCCACCGGTCAGTGTCAGGACCCGGGCCGGGTGTTCAAGGGCAAGAAGATGGCCGGCCACATGGGCGCTGCGCGGGTGACCACGCAGAACCTCCAGGTGGTCCGGACCGACGTCGATCGCGGCCTGATCATGATCAAGGGATCGGTGCCGGGCGCCAAGGGCGGTTGGGTCACGATCAAGGATGCGGTGAAGAAACCGCTGCCGGAGAACGTGATGTTGCCGGCCGCGACCCGGTCGCGTGCCGAGGAAGCCAAGCGTCTGGCCGAGGAAGCCGCGGCCCAGGCAGCGGCGGAAGAGGCCGCGCGCGAAGCCGAAGCCGCCGCGCTGCAGGCCGCGGCCGAGGCCGAGGGCCTGGCCGAAGCCGAGAAGAAGGAAGGCGACGAATGAAACTCGACGTGATCAAGCTGGACGGCGGCAAGGCAGGTTCGGTCGACCTGGACGAGGCCCTGTTCGGCCTCGAGCCGCGCGCCGACATCCTGCACCGCGTGGTCCGCTGGCAGCGCAACAAGGCGCAGGCCGGTACGCACAAGGTCAAAACCCGGTCGGAGACCAGCTACTCGACCAAGAAGATCTACCGCCAGAAGGGCACCGGTGGCGCACGCCACGGCGACCGCAACGCGCCGATCTTCCGCAAGGGTGGCATCTACAAGGGCCCGACCCCGCGCTCGCATGCCCATGAGCTGCCGAAGAAGTTCCGCAAGCTCGGCCTCAAGCACGCCCTGTCGGCGAAGCTGAAGGCCGGTGAGCTCGTGGTGATCGAGGTGGCGGAAGCCGAGGGCAAGACGTCCGCCCTCGCCAAGCAGGTCAAGAACCTCGGCTGGAAGCGCGCCCTGGTGATCGACGGCGCCGCGGTGAACGAGGGCTTTGCCCGCGCCGCCGCCAACATCGACGGGCTCGATATCCTGCCCTCGATGGGCGCCAACGTCTATGACATCCTCAAGCGTGACACGCTCGTGCTCACCAAGGCGGGTGTCGAAGCTCTGGAGGCCCGACTGAAATGACCGACAAGGCGAAGCTCTACGACGTGATCCGCAAGCCGATCATCACCGAGAAGGCCACCATGGCCTCGGAATCCGGTGCGGTCGTCTTCGAAGTGGCCCCCGACGCCAACAAGCCCTTGATCAAGGAAGCGGTCGAGGCGCTGTTCGGCGTCAAGGTGAAGGCGGTCAACACCACCATCACCAAAGGCAAGGTCAAACGTTTCCGCGGCAAGATCGGTACCCGCAAGGACGTCAAGAAGGCCTACGTGACGCTCGAAGAAGGCAACACGATCGACGTGACCACCGGGCTCTGACCCGGGCGGCGGGGTCGACCCCGCCGGTCAGATGAAATGGCAGGGCCCTCGGCGAAAGCCGGGGGCCTGTGCGTTTGGGGGTGCTTTGGTGGCGCCGCCGAGCGGCGATTCCGGCGCCCCGGGGCGGTGCCTTCGGGATGCGACCGACCCTGCGGACGGGAGCGAAACGAAGCCGCCAACGCCGGCCGCGACCGACCCGGCGCCGGGCCGAGACCGGTCAGTTCCTGTCGACCGGCTTCGAGCGCATCCGCCCCGCGGTTTCGCGTTCGGCGCGTTTGCAGCGCATCGGCGGCAGGCCCTTGTCCATCAGCGCCATGTCCTCGAGCACCATGTCGCCCATCTGCTTGAACGCCACATCCATGGCGCCGGCGCGGTGGGCCGAGCGGATCAGCCCGGCGAGACCGCGGGCGCGGTGGTCTGCGGGCATGGGCTCTTCCGGCCAGACATCGGTGGCGGCGCGGATATGGCCGCTTTCGACCGCATCGAGCAGCGCGTCGAAATCGACCACGTCGGCGCGCGACAGCAGGATGAGCGCAGCGCCCGGCCGCATCGACGCGAAGGCATCGGCGTCGAGGAACCCGCGGTTTTCACTGGTGACCGCCGCCATGACGAAGACGAAATCGGAGCCGGCGAGAACCTCCCCGAGTGCCGCAGGGGTGACCCGGGCGTCTTCGAGGATCGACGGCGGCAGCCAGGGATCGTAGGCCTTGACGTTGCAACGGAAGCCCGCGAGCAGACGGTTCAGGGCGCGCCCGAGATCGCCGAAACCGATGATGCCAACGTCCGCCCCGGTGAGCAGCCGGGCGCGGGCGTTGCCATCGCCGCCCCAGAGCTCGCGGCCTTCGGCGAAGGCGAGATCGGCCGCGGTGATGTCGCGCGCCAGATCGAGGGCGAAGCCGAGCCCGATCTCGGCAACCGGAACCGAAAACACCGCGCCGGTGGTGACGACATGGATGCCGCGGGCAAACAGCTCGTCGTAGGGCATGTTGTCGATCAGGTTCGTTTCGACGTTCAGCACCGCCTTGAGCGAGACCATCTTCGCGAGCGTCGCCGACGGGATCGGCGGTTGGCCGAGCACGTAGGCGGCGCGGGCGAGCAGGGTGTCGTCGAGCCCGGCCACGCTGGCTGCGTCGGTCTCGACGATCTCGTAGCGAGCCCGGAGCAGGGCCAGCTTGTCCGGGGTGAAGATCAACTCGAGCGTGCGCGGCTCGGGAGCTGAGATCACAAGCGGTCTCATCGCGTCGGTCATTTCCGTCTCTCCAAAATGAATCGATTTACTTGTAGGATAAACCGATTTATCCTTAGATTCGAGAGCCAATTCGCGGCCACCCCCGCGGTTGGGTCGGAGGAGAACCATGCCGGAGGACGACAAGCAGAAGCGCGCGACGATCCACGATGTCGCCAGGGAAGCGGGCGTCTCGGCCGCGACCGTTTCGAAGGTTCTGCGTGGCGTCAAAACGGTCCGCGAGGACAATGCCGATCGGGTGCGCGAGGCGGTGGCGGCGCTCGACTACCGGATGGACCCGGTCGCCTCGGGCCTGCGCGGCGAGCAGAGGCGGATCATCGGCGCCGTGGTCCCGGACCTCGAAAGCCCGTTCTTCGGCCGGCTCGTCACCGGGCTCGAACGGGCGGCGGAAGCGGCGGGATATCACATGATCATCGCGTCTTCGCGTGAGAGCGAGGCGCGCGAGGCCGATCTGGTGACCCGGATGAACGACTGGCGCGTCGCCGGCTGCGTGCTGGTGCCGGTCCGCTCGGAGCGGGGCGAGGGCGCCGCGCGCCTGCGCGAGTTCGGGTTGCGGGCGGTGCTGGTCGACCGGGTTTCCGCCGACGTCACCTACGACACCGTCGCCGCCGACAACCATGCGGCCTCGGCGGCGGTGGCCGACCTTCTGGTCGGTCTCGGCCACCGGCATGTGCTGCTGCACGGGGCGACCCAGATCTCCAAGGCCATTCGCACCCGTCTGGCCGGCTTCAGCGCCCGCGCCCGCGCGCTCGACCCGGGCATCCGGATTGACGAGTTGCTCTCGGATGAACCGCTCGAAAGCCAGCGTCTCGCGGTGCGCGACTATTTCGCGACCCACCCGGGTGCCCGCCGGCCCGGCGCGGTCTTTTCCCTGTCGCAGCATTCGACCCTGCTGGTCCTGTCCGAGATCCGCCGGATGGGTCTGCGGGTGCCCGAAGACATCGCGCTCGTCGGGTTTGACGACGCCGATTGGATGCAGACCACATGGCCCTCGATCACCGCTGTCGCGCAGCCCGTGACGGCGATTGCCGAGCGCGCGCTCGCGGCGCTGCTGGCGCGGGTCGAAGGCGAGAGCACCGGGTTCCCGGTCCAGCACCTGGAGCCCTGCACCATGCTCGTCCGCCAGTCGGTCGGGCAGGCGAAAGCGGCGCTGCCGCGCCGGTCCCGGAACGGCGGCCAATAACGACGAAGATCCTGGAGGAGGAAACCATGTCTACACTGAAATCCACCCTGAAGCTTGGCGCCGCGGCGCTGGCCACCTTGCTTGCGGTTTCGCCGGCTCAGGCCGAAGGCGAATACGGCGTCTTGATGAAGACCCTCGCCAACCCGTTCTGGGGCGCGATGGGCCAGGGCGTCGAAGACGGCGCGAAGGCCGCCGGTGTCGAATATTACCTGCAGGCGGTCGAGAGCGACCAGGCGGCCGAAAGCCAGCTCAACGTCTGCAACACCATGCTCGAGCGCAGCCCGGTGGCGATGATCACCGCCGCGATCAACTCGACCAACCTGCTGCCCTGTCTGAAGGCGGCGCAGGAGGCCGGCATCAAGGTCGTCGATCTCGACGGTAACCTCGACCAGGCGATCCTCGACGCCGAAGGCATCGACATCACCTTCCGCATCGGGTCGGACAACGTGCTCGCGGGCGCGCAGGGCGCGGAATACGTGGTCGGCCAGCTCGGCGCGGATGCCACCGGTCCTGTGCTGGTGATCGAGGGGCTTTCGGGCAACGTCACCGGCCAGAAACGCGCCGTCGGTTTTGCCGACAAGCTCGCGGAACTGGCCCCCGGGCTCGAAATCGTCGCCTCATTGCCGGGAGATTGGGACCGCGGCAAGGCCGCCAACATCACCAACGACATCCTGACCCGCAACCCCGACCTCGTCGCCATCTTTGCCGCCAACGACGGCATGGCCCTGGGCGCGGTCGAAAGCGTGTTTGCCGCCGGCAAGGGCGGCGAGGTGGTGATCGTCGGTGTCGACGGCAACTCCGACGCGGTGAAGTCGATCCAGGAAGGCCGGCTGACGGCCTCGGTGGCGCAGCTGCCCTACCTGGTCGGCAAACAGGCGGTCGAGAACGTCAAGATGGCGGTGGAAGGCGCCGAGGTGCCGCACGAGGTGATCGTGCCGACCCTCGTCCTCACCAAGGAGGTGATGGAAGCCGGGACCGAGCCGATGCTCGAATTCGTCAAGTGATCCTGTCATGATCCTCCCTGTGGCGGGGCCTCCGGGCCCTGCCACACCTCACGACCCAAGCCGCGGCAGACGTCCGATGCCCGCGACAGTGGAGACGACGACCTCATGACTTCCACCGATCCAGGTTCCGCCAGACCCCGGCCGTCGCTCTGGGCGCGGATCCAGTCCGGCGCCATCGAGCAGTTTCACATCCGCATCGAGAGCCTGATCGTGCTGCTGGTTCTCGGCGCGATCATGTCGGTGCTCTCGCCCTATTTCCTGTCGGTCAGCAACTTCATGAACATCTTCCTGGCCACCGCCACCATCGGTGTGCTGGCCATCGCCGCGACCTATGTGCTCGGCTCCGGCGGGCTCGATCTGTCGCTGGGCTCGGTGATGGGCTTTGCCGGCGTCGTCGGCGCCTGGGTGGCGGTCAAGGCCGGGTTGCCGACCTCGGTCGCGGTGGCGGCCACCATCGGCGCCGGCGCCCTCGCGGGCTTCGTCAACGGGCTCATCATCACCCGCGCGTACGTTCCCGCCTTCATCGTCACGCTCGGCATGCTCGGTATCGCCCGCGGCCTGGCGCTTGTCATCAACAACGGCGCCGCGATCTACGGGCTGCCCCCGGCCATGGTCTACCTCGGCCAGGGCCGCCCCTTCGGTGTGCCGATGCCGGTCTTCATCTTCATCGGCACGGCGGTGGTGATGCATATCCTGCTCGCCTACACCCGCTACGGCCGCCACACGCTGGCCATCGGCGACAGTGAAAACGCCGCCAGGACCGCCGGCATCAACGTCTCGCGCCACCGATTGTCGCTCTACACGCTGTCGGGCGCGCTGGCCGGGCTCGCGGGGCTGATCTTCGCCACCCGGGTGAACGCGGGCGATCCGACCGCGGGCCTCACCTACGAGCTCACCGCGATCACCGCCGCGATCATCGGCGGCACCAACCTCTTTGGCGGCCGCGCGTCCATTCTGGGCACGATGATCGGTGCGCTGATCATGGGCGTGCTGCAGAACGGCCTCAACCTGCTCGCGGTGCAGAGCTACTACCAGCAGATGGCGATCGGCGCGGTGCTGATCCTCGCGGTCTTCATCGACCAGTGGCAGGTCAGGAAGGAGGCCCAGGTATGACCCTCCTGACCATTCGGAACGTCTCCAAGAGCTTCGGCCCCGTGCATGTGCTGGAAGAGGTCTCGATGAGCGTCGAGCGGGGCGAGGTGGTCGGCCTCGTCGGCGACAACGGTGCCGGCAAGTCGACGCTGATGAAGATCGTCACCGGCATGTACACCGCGGACGCCGGCGAGATCGCCCTCGACGGGGAGAGCATTCTCCACCACAGCCCCGGGGAACGCCGGCGGATGGGGATCGAGATGATCTACCAGGATCTGGCGCTGGCCAAGCAGCAGGACGTTGCCGCCAACATCTTCCTCGGTCGCGAGCCGCAGCGCCGGATTCTGGGCATGAACTTCGTCGACCGCGCCACGATGCGGGCCGAGGCGCAGGCGATGATCGACCGGCTCGGCGCCCGGCTGCCGGCGATCAACCGGCCGGTGGGGTCGTTCTCGGGCGGCCAGCAGCAATCGGTGGCGATCGCGCGCGCGCTCACCTTCGACCCCAAGCTCGTCATCATGGACGAACCCACCGCGGCCCTCGCCGTGCGCGAGGTGCAGGGCGTGCTCGACCTCATCCGCCAGCTCAAGTCGGAAGGCATCGGGGTGATCCTGATCTCGCACCGGCTCAACGACGTGCTTTCGGTGACCGACCGGATCGTGGTGCTCAACCACGGCCGCGCCGCCGCCAACCTGACCACCGCCGAGACCGACATGACCGCGGTGGTCTCCGCCATTGTCGGCGGCTCTGACATGGAACATGCCGCCCGGCATGAAGCGAGAGGATAGACCATGGCCCTGCTTGGCCTTCACACATTCGCCGCCGCGCCGAAATGGGATGTCGCCACCATGCGCGGCCTCATCGACAAGTTCGCGGCGCACCGGGTCCGGGTGCTGGAAATCCCGCTGCTCGACCCCAGCGAGATCGACATCGCCGCGACCAGAGTGTTCTGCGCGGAAACGGGAATTCAGCCGGTCTGCTCGCTCGGGCTGCCTCCGGAGATCGACGTGATCGCCGATCCCGACGCCGGCCTCGCCTTTCTCGAACCGGCCTTCAGGGTGGCCGCCGGGGTGGGGGCCATCGCGCTCGCCGGTGTCACCTACGGCACCATCGGCAAGATCTCCGGCGCGCCGCGCACGCAGGCCGAGTTCGACGGCACCGCGCGGTTCATCGCCCGCGCGGCCAAGGCGGCGAAGGCGCATGGGTTGAAGCTCGGGGTCGAGCCCTGCAACCGCTACGAGACCCACATCATGAACACCGGCGCCGAGGCCCGGGCCTATTGCGAGGCGGCCGGGCACGACAACGTCTTCATCCATCTCGACAGTTACCACATGAACATCGAGGAGCGCTCGCTGGCGCAGGGCATCCGCGATTGTGGCGACTGGCTGGGCTATTTCCACCTCTCGGAATCGAACCGCGCCGCACCCGGCCACGGCACCATCGACTGGGCGGAAGTCTACGCAGCCCTTGTCGAGACCGGCTTCGACGGGATCACCACGCTCGAAAGCATGAACCACGTCCACCCCGCCATCGCCAGCGCCCTGGCGATCTGGCACCCGGTCGAGCCCAACCCCGACGACGTGATCGACACCGGCCTGCCGGTATTGCATGCTGCAGCAGAGTCAGCCGGGTTCCGCTATGTCTGAAGATGCCGAAAAGACGGTCGAAAGCATGGCCGCCGACCTTGCCACAACGATCGAGGCTCTGCCGCGTCCCGACAACCGCCTGCTTGTCGCCATCGCGGGCCCGCCGGGATCGGGCAAGTCGACCCTCGCCGAGGCGGTCGTGGCTGAGCTCAAAGCCCGCGGCAACGCCGCCGAACTGCTCGCCATGGACGGGTTTCACATCGACAACGCCATCCTCGTGCCCACCGGCTGGCGCCCGCGCAAGGGTGCGCCTGAGACCTTCGATTTCGGCGGCTTCCGGTCGGCGGTGGAACGCGCCCGCACCGACCCGGTGGTGTATCTGCCGCATTTCGACCGGACCAAGGATTTCGCCCATGCCGCCGCCGCGATGATCGGGCCGGAGACGAAGATCATCGTCGCCGAGGGCAACTACCTCCTGCTCGACGAAGAGCCCTGGGCCAAACTCGCGCCGCTCTGGGACTACACGGTCTTCCTCGACGTTCCTTTCGACGAACTCGAACGCCGGCTAATCGCCCGCTGGCTCGGGCACGGTTTCGACGAGAAGGGGGCGCGCGAGAAGGCGCTCGGCAACGACATTCCCAACGCCCGGCGCGTGGTCGGTGCGGTGGTGCCGCCGGATCTCAGCCTGAAGCAATAGAGCGTCTCGCGACGGACCTGACTTGCCGGTCTGTCGCGAAACGCGCGCTGTTTATGTTGCGGGCGGTGCGACATCAACGTGCATCTCAAGTCGAACGCGTCGCACTTCGCGCCCGGTCACTCGACGGCGCGGGCAAACCCCAACACCGCCGCGCCGGTGTCGGGGATCAGCGACATCCGGTCGCTCACCGGGTCATAGGCCACCGCGGCGGTGCCCTTGAGCGCCTTCAACACCTTCTCGTCCTGCGTCGCCATCGCGCCGGCGCAGGCCATCTTGGTGGTGGCGAAGGGCGGGTTGAAGGTGACCAGGCCGGGGGCGGCCACGACCGTTCCGTTGAACCGGTTGCAGCCGGTGGTGCCGAACACGGCGCCGTCGGCGGAAAAGGCAAGCATGCCGCCGTCTTCGGCTGCCATTCCGTCGACCGAGATCAGCGTCCAGCCGGTGGCGCCGGAGGTTTGAGCAATGGCCGGCGCGGCGACGGCGGCAAGTGCCACGGCAAGGGGAAGAAATCGCATGATTGGACTCCACTGTGTCACGGATGCGTTGCGCGACAGCCTGACGCGCGCCGCTTCGCGAAATGCGCGCAAGACCGATTGTGCGCGGCGTCCCCCCAATACCCTCTCTGCGGGCGAAGGGAAACGTCCTGGCGGTGTAGCCGAGGTCGCGCCGGTTCCCAAGCCATGCTGGTACACGAGGCCGTGACGCGTTAGGAGGTGGCGAACCCGTGCCACAACCAGGGTCGCCGCCGATGCCCACCGCCCTTGCCGCGCTCTCCGATCTCGCCACGCTGCCGTTCGACGACATCATCGACGTCCGCTCGCCGGCAGAATTCGCCGAAGACCACGTGCCCGGCGCGATCAGCCTGCCGGTCCTGTCGAACGAGGAACGCGCGCGGGTGGGCACGATCTATGTGCAACAGGACCGGTTCCTCGCCCGCAAGACCGGGGCGGCGCTGGTTTCGCGCAATGCCGCCGCGCATCTCGAAGGGCCGCTCGCCGACAGGCCGGGCAACTGGCGGCCGTTGGTCTATTGCTGGCGCGGCGGGCAGCGCTCGGGCTCCTTCGCCGCCATCCTGAAGGAGATCGGCTGGCGGACCGACACGATCGCGGGCGGGTACAAGTCCTACCGCAAGCTGGTCGTGGCGGCGCTCTACGCGGCGCCGGTGGCGGCGCGGGTGATGCTCGTCGGCGGTGGCACCGGCACCGCGAAGACACGGCTGCTCGCCCATATCGCGGCGCAGGGCGGACAGGTGATCGACCTCGAAGCCATGGCCGAGCACCGCGGCTCGCTGTTCGGCCCGATGGGCGAGGCACAGCCGTCGCAGAAGATGTTCGAAAGCCGTCTTGCCGGGGCGCTTGCGGCGCTCGACCCCGAGCGTGCGGTGTTCGTCGAGGCCGAAAGCTCGAAGATCGGCGACATCATCGTGCCGCCGTCCTTGTGGAAAGCGATGTCCGCGGCGCCCCGGTTCGAGGTGAAAGCCCCGCTGGCGGCGCGCGCGGCACATCTGGTGCGCTCCTATCCGGACATGGTCGCGGATGCGGACCGGCTCGAAGCCGTGCTGGCGAAACTGCTGCGCTACCACGGGCACGACCGGGTCGACGCCTGGCGCGCGCTTGCCGCAGCGGGCGATTACGCGCGGATGGCGGCGGAACTGGTCACCGAGCACTACGATCCGAAATACAGCCGCATCTCGCACCCGGGCGGGCCCAGGCCCGAGCCCCTCGATCTGCCCGATCTCGAGGACGCAACGCTGGCCGAGGCGGCGGCGCGAATGGTCGCGGCGTCGGGCTCCTGAGCGCAGGGCGACGGACGCGCGCGCGTCCGTATGACGCGATTTGGAAATCGCGTGACAACGCCTTTGGAAAGGCGTTACGGCGCCCGGCCGATCTGTCGCGCATCGGTCCGTCCGGGGCGCGGTGGCCCGAGCGGTGTCAGCGGCAGCGCACGGCCGGCAGGCCTTCGACTATCCGCCCGATCGACGCGGCCTCGTGCCCGGCGTCGCGGAGCTTCGCGACCAGGGCTTCCGCCTGCGCCGCATCGACCGCCGCCAGCAGCCCGCCCGCGGTCTGCGGGTCGTGCAACAGCGCGCCGCGCGCGCCGGTCGCCGTTTCGACCGGCGCGGCTTCCCGGTTGGCTGCCCAGATCGACGAACGCTGCCCGGCTTCGGCCAGCGCCAGGGCGCCCGGGTAGAGCGGCACCGCGGGAAGGTCGATCTCGGCCGCCACGCCCGACGCCGTGCAGATCGCCAGCAGGTGCCCGGCGAGGCCGAACCCGGTCACATCGGTCATCGCATGCGCCCCGGCCAGCAGCGCTGCGGCGTCGCCCTGGGGGCGCACCATCGCCTCGAACATCGCCGCGACATCGCGACCCTCGGCCTTGCCCAGCATTTCGGCGGCGAGCAGCGTGCCGCTGCCGATCGGCCTGGTGAGCACCAGCGCGTCGCCGACGCGGGCCCCGGCATTGGTGATCGGATCGCCCGCCAACAGCCCGGTGATCGTGAAGCCGAGCGTCATCTCGGCCCCCATGGTCGAGTGCCCGCCGACGATCTCGGCGCCGGCCGCGCCGAAGACCTCTGCCGCCGCCGCCATCACCTCCGCCATGCTGCGCGCCTGCAAGGGCCCTGCCATGCGCGGCAGGATCACGCTTGCCAGCGCCGCCTGCGGCTGCGCCCCCATCGCCCAGATGTCGCCCAAGGCATGGATGGCCGTGATCCGGGCGAGCAGGGCCGGGTCTTGGGTGAAGGCGCGCAGATGGTCGGTGGTGATGACCTGGCGCGCGCCGCCGACCGCGAGCACGGCGGCGTCGTCACCGGGACCGCAGAGCACGTCGGCCCGCCCGACGACCGGCAGCGCCGCGAGGGCTGCGGAGAGGGTGCCGGGGCCGACCTTCGCGCCGCAACCGGCGCAGAGCGTCTGGTGCGCCCCGGCGAGTTCTTCGTCGACGCCCTGTGTCACAACCGTCGGCAGCGGGGCGGGTTTCATTTCCGGCAAGGCCTGGAACATCGCCATGAACCTGGTGTCGATCCGGTTCTTCCAGCGCCACAGCGCCGGGCCCGAAACCGTGCGCCCCCATTTCTCGGCCAGCGCCGACTTCTGCCCGAGCGATATCAGCTTCAGGTAGTCCTTCTGCGGCCGGTAGGCCCTGGTCTTGCCGCCGGTCAGCACCGCGCGCAGGTTGTGCAGCAGCACCGGGCCGGAGCGCACGGCGTAGACCCCGGCCTTCGGGCGCGGTGCATGGGTCATGTGGGCGCAATCGCCGACGGCGAAGAGGTCCCAGTGCCCGAGGACGCGCAGGTGGCTGTCGACCTGGACGAAGCCGTCGTCGGTGACCGGCAGCGGGCTTTCCGACAGCCAGCCGTGGGCGAAGGCACCGGCGGTGCCGACGGTGAAACGCCCGGGCACAAGGGTGCCGTCGGCCAGCACCGGGCCATCGGGCGCGATCCGGATCACCTCGGCCCGGGTATGGATGACCACGCCGTAGCCTGCGAGCGCGGCGCGCAGCCGGGCCGTCGCTTCGGGACTTTGCCCGGCGATCTCCGCGCCCGCCTCGATCAGCGCCACCCGGGCCGCTGCGCCGACGTCGCGCCGGAGCGCATGGGCCATGGCCAGCGCCAGCTCGACCCCGGCGATGCCGGCGCCGATCACCGCAACCTCGGGCGCGACCGTGCCAGCCTTTGCCGCGGCGAGGAAGTCGCGCCAGCGGCGGGTGTAGGTGTCGAGCGGCTTGGCGCCGAGGGCGTGTTCGGCGAACCCCGGGATGGCGGCCATCCCGGTGTGGATCCCGACATCGAGGGAGGCCACGTCGTAGCCGATCTCACCGCGGCCCGCGACGGTGACGGTCCTGGCCACCGGATCCACCCGCAAAGCTTCGCCGAGCACCAGTCGGGCGCCGGCGAAGCGGGCGAGCTTTACCAGGTCGATGTCGAGGGCCGCGCGGGTGTAGTGCCCCGCGACATGGCCCGGCAGCATGCCCGAATAGGGCGCCGTGGGCCCGGGGTTGATGAGCGTCACCCGGGTGCCCGCCAGCGGTTTCATCGCCCACATGCGCAACACCAGCGCATGGGCATGACCGCCGCCGATCAGCACCAGGTCGCGGGTAAGGGGCAGGGGCATGTCCATCATCGCGGTGTCCTTCCAGATCGGTCGCTGGATACGCCGGGGCGGCGGGGGTCACAAGCGCGGCCGGGTCACGTCGCAGAAACCGGTTCAAATCATTCAATCTGAATTGAACGTTCTGTCCGAATTTGGTATGCGCCCCGGCATGACAGATACACTTGCCACGCCGATGGATCGCTTCATCGAACAGATGGGCCTGTTCGCCCAGACCGAGGGCGCGCCGCGCATTGCCGGTCAGATCCTCGGCTACCTGCTGGTCGAGGGCGATCCCAGGACCCTCACCCAGATGGCCGCGGAGCTGAAGATCTCGAAGGCGTCGGCCAGCACCAACGCCCGGCTTCTGGAGATGAGGGGCATGCTGCGGCGGGTCTCGCCCGTCGGCCAGCGCGGCGATGCCTACCAGGCGCTCGACATGCCCAATACCGCGACGATCCGCACGCTGGCCCAGCGCCACCGTGACCTGGCCGAGACCATCGGCGCGATTGCCGCAGATTTTCCCGCCAGCCACCAGGCTGCACAGGCCCGCGTTGACCAGTACGCGCGGTTCTACCGCGATACCGCTACGTTCATCGACGCCTGGATGGACGAGATGGATGTGCCCGCCGAGAGTGCGGCGGCCAGCGACGAAGAGTGAAACCATGAACCAGATCAATGCCAGGCCCGACTGGGCGATGAGCCGGCGCGAACGCGACGCTGCCGCCCGGGTGCAGCAGGGCCTTGCGCCGAAGAGAAGCCTGCGCTGGCTCTGGTGGCTCGTGCTTGCCGTGGCGCTCGCCGCCGCTGGAGTCTGGTTCGTGCAGTCCGGCCGGCTGGCACAAATCCAGGCCGACCGCGCCGCTGCCGAATCCGCCGCTCAGGCCGAAGCCGAGGCGCGGGCGGCGCGGGCCGCGATCATCCAGATCGCACCTTTCGAGGTGCAGCGCATGGCGCCGACGACGTTGATGGAGACGTTGAAGATCACCGGCTCCCTGGCGCCGGTGCGCCAGCTGCAACTGACCTCGGAAGTCTCGGCCCGGGTCATCGATGTCACCGCCCTGCCCGGCGAAGAGGTGTTTCGCGGCCAGACGCTGGTGGCCTTCGATTCCGACGCGCTGCAGAACCAGCTCGACCAGGCCCTGGCAACCGCCGAGGCGACGCGGGTGCAGCTCGACCAGGCCCGCACCGACTACGAGCGAACCGAAAGCCTTGTCGATCGCGGGCTTCAGGCCGCCAACACGCTCGAGCGGGCGCGCTCCTCGCTCGACCAGCTCACCGCCACGCTCGCGGCGCAGGAGACGCTCGTCGCCAGTGCCCAGCGTGCGCTCGACCGCGCGATCGTGACCGCCCCGTTCGACGGCGTCCTGTCGAGCCGCAGCGTCGAACCGGGGCAGGTGGTCGCCGCCGGTTCGCCGCTGATGACCCTGGTCGACATGTCGTCGCTGGAGGTCGAGGCCACCGCGCCGGTTTCCTTCGCGCCCGAACTCGCCACCGGACAGGCGGTCGATCTCACCGTCGAAGGCTTCGGCGGGCGGGTGTTCAAGGGCCATGTCACCCGGCTCAGCCCGGTGGCGATCGAGGGCACCCGGATGCTGCCGGTCTTCGTCTCGCTCGACAACGAGGGCGGCGAATTGCGCGGCGGCATGTTCGCCGCCGGCCGCATCGTGCTCGAAGCCCGGGCGGATGGGCTGGCCGTCCCGGCAGGGGCGCTGCGGCGCGATGCGGAGGGCACCCATGTGATGGTGATTGCGGCCGACAGGGCCGAGCGGCGGGCGGTCGAGATGTCGCGCAGCTGGGATGGCGGGGCGCTGATCGAGATCGAAAGCGGCCTTGTGCCGGGGGATCTGGTGGTGATCGAGCCGCTGCCCGAACTGGCGCCGGGCGACAGTGTCGCCCTGCTCGCGGAGTAAGCGAAGATGTTCCTTACCCGGATCTCCGTCGGCTATCCCGTCTTCGCCACGATGATGATGTTTGCCATGGTCGTGGTCGGCGCGTTTTCCTACATGCGCCTGCCGATCGAGCAATTGCCCGACGTCGACTTTCCGGTGGTTGCGGTGGTGCAATCCTACCCGGGCGCGACGCCGGAGGCGGTCGAGAACGACATCATCGAGCCGATCGAGGACGCGGTCTCGACCCTGGCCGGGATCGACACGATCCAGTCGACCGCCCGCACCGGATCGGCCCTGGTGATCATCATCTTCGAGCTGGAAGTGAGCTCCTCCGACGCCGCCCAGGACGTGCGCGACAAGATCGCCCAGATCGAGGCGTTGTTCCCCGACAATGCCGACGACCCGATGATCCTGCGTTTCGACCCGGCCGAACTTCCGGTGATGTCGGTGGGGATCAGCTCGGAGATCTTCGACATCGGCGATCTCACCAAGATCACCGAAGACGTCATCGCCAAGCGCATCGCCAATATCCGCGGCGTCGGCCGGGCCAGCGTGGTCGGCGGGCGTGCCCGAGAAGTGCAGATCGACGTCGACCCCGACCGGCTCACCTCGCTGGGCGTCGGTGTGGCCGAGATCACCGGCGCGCTGGCGGCGGAAAACCAGGACCTTCCGGCAGGTGCGATTACCGATGCGGCCAGTTCGACCTCGGTGCAGGTCGAGGGCCGCCTGCCGACCCTGCGCGCCTTTGAAGACGTGATCGTCACCCGGCGCGGCGGTCAGCCGATCCGGCTCGCCGATATCGCCCTGGTCAGTGAACGCCTCGCCGATGCCTCGTCGCTGGCGATGATCGACGGGTCGCGCGCGCTCTCCATCGACATCGTCAAGACCCAGGGCACAAACACGGTCGAGGTGGCCGAGCGGATCCTCGATCAGGTCGCCGAGATGCAGGCCGACGACGAGTTTGACGGGATCGACATCACCATCCTGCGTGACAATGCCGAACCGGTGATCGACAGTTTTCATTCGGTCCAGAGCATGATCCTCGAAGGGGCGGCGCTGGCCACCTTCATCGTGTTCCTGTTCCTCAACTCCTGGCGGTCGACGGTGATCACCGGTCTCACCCTGCCGATCTCGATCATCGGCACGATGACGGCGATCTACTTCCTCGGCTTCACCCTCAACATGATGAGCCTGATGGCGCTTTCGCTCGCCGTCGGCATCCTGATCGACGACGCCATCGTGGTGCGCGAGAACATCATGCGCCACCTGCACATGGGCAAGAGCCACCGCCAGGCCGCGCTGGACGGGACCAGCGAGATCGGCCTCGCGGTGACGGCGACGACCTTCTCGATCGTCGCGGTGTTTCTGCCGGTGGCCTTCATGTCGGGTATCCTGGGGCGGTTCTTTCTGCAATTCGGCATCACCGTTTCGGTGGCGGTGCTGATCTCGCTCTTCGTTTCGTTCACGCTCGATCCGATGCTGTCGTCGATCTGGTACGACCCGGCGGCCGATCCGAAGGCGCGGCGCGGGCTGATCGGCCGGGCGGTGGCGAAGTTCGACGCGTTCTTCGTCGCGCTCGGCGAAGCCTACACCCGGCTTCTCAAGCGCGCGCTGCGGTTCCGCAAGACCACGCTCGCGATCGCGCTGGCCGCATTCGCCGGCGGTCTGGCGCTGTTTCCGCTGGTGGGTGCCGAGTTCGTCCCGGCGTCGGACACCGGCGAGTTTCAGGTCGACATGAAACTGCCGGTCGGCGCCTCGCTCGACCGGACGGCGGCGAAGATCGCGCAGGTCGACGCCCTTCTCAGGGCCGAGTTCGACGAGGTGCAAAGCACCTATGCCACGGTCAATTCGGGCACCACGTCCGGCGACAACAACGCCACGATCCTCGCCCTGCTCACCCCGCGCGAAGAGCGCGACCGCACGCCGATGGATCTGACCGGCCCGGCGCGGGTGGCGCTCCAGGCGATCCCGGGTGCGCGCTTCACCGTCGGCGCCGCCAGCGGCATGGGCAATGTCGCGACCCCGATCCAGCTCAACATCTACGGCGCCGACATCGACGTGCTCGAGCGGCTCGCCGGCGAGCTCGGTGCGGCGCTCAAGGCAATCGACGGGCTGGTCGATATCTCGACCACGCTGGACGATCCGCAGCCGACGCTGGGCATCCGCATCGACCGCGAAGCCGCTTCCGACCTCGGCGTGTCGTTGCAGCAGGTCGGCAATACGCTGAAACCGATGCTGGGCGGCCAGATGGTGTCGGAATGGACCTCGCCGCAGGGCGACAGTTTCGACGTCGTCGTGCGGTTGCCGGAAGATGCGCGCGCCGATGCCGCCGCCCTCCTGGCCCTGCCGATCTCGCAAAGCACCGGCGGGATCATCCGGCTCGACCAGGTCGCCACCATCGTCGCCTCGGAAGGTCCGGGCGAGATCAATCGCGAAGACCGCGACCGCTCGGTGCGGGTTACGGCCAATCTCGACGGCGTGACCCTGGGCGATGCCAACCCGGCGGTGCAGGAGGCGATCGACGGGCTCGACCTGCCGCTCGGCTACCGCACCGGCACGGGGGGCGAATCCGAGGACATGGCCGATACGATGGCTGCGGCGGGTGCCGCGCTCGGGCTCGCGGTGATCTTCATCTACCTGGTGCTGGCTTCGCAGTTCGGCTCGTTCCTGCAACCCTTCGCGATCATGTCGTCGCTGCCGCTCGCGTTGGTCGGGGTGATGCTCGGCCTCCTGGCCTTCGGCACCACCGTCAACATCTACTCGATCATCGGCTTCATCATGCTGATGGGGCTGGTGACCAAGAACGCGATCCTGCTGGTCGACAATGCCAACCAGCATGTGCGGGCCGGCGACAACCTCTACGAGGCACTTCTGGTCGCCGGCCGCACCCGGTTCCGCCCGATCGTGATGACGACGATGGCGATGATCTTCGGGATGATGCCGCTTGCCCTCAACCTGCACGGCGGGTCGGGCGAAAATGCCTCGATGGCCCATGCGGTGATCGGCGGGCTGATCTCGTCGTCGCTGCTGACGCTGATGGTGGTGCCGGTGCTGCTCACCTTCACCGAGGGTCTCTCGCAGCGCATGGCCCGGCTGTTCCCGGCACCGCCCGATCACGGCCGCGCGGCGGCACCGGGCGAGTAGCAGCGGCGGGCGCGAGGCGCCGGCGCGTTTCGGCGCCACCCCGGGCGGAGCTGCAGGGGCGCCGGAGAAAAACCGACCGAGGAGTCGAGAAAACTCTTGATCGGCGCCCGATTCCGTGCCGGAGTGGGGCGCGTCGAGCCGCAATAGCTTTTCCGAATGGGCCTGGCGCGGGATTCGAATGGTCGCGCGCAGGTCGCGGGACTATGCCCGTCCCGGACGGCGGGATCACGGCAGGCGCTGGGACCCAGGGAAATTAAGTATTGCCAGTAATGGTTATGAAATATAACTATATGCCAGTGACAGGCGTCGCCCCACCGCGCGTTCGACCGGTCTGAGGAGAATCCGGTAGAAGATTGCGGCAATATACGGCATAAGTCGCACTATAATGCCAAATGGCATGGTCAATTGGGAGGAAACACATGACCAAACGCAGAACCTTGCTCGGCCTCGCGGCCGGCGTGGCCTTTTCGGCGCTCACCGCCGGTTCGGCCTTCGCCGCCGACGTGACGCTGAAGTTGCACCAGTTCCTGCCGGCACAGGCCAACGTGCCGAAGTACATTCTCGATGTCTGGGCCGACCAGGTCGAGGAAGCCTCGGGCGGTCGCATCGAGATCGAGCGCTACCACGGCATGGCGCTGGGCGGCACGCCGCCGGAACTCATCGACCAGGCCATCGACGGCATCGCCGACATCGTCTGGACGGTGAACGGCTATACGCCGGGTCGGTTCCCGCAGACCGAGGTGTTCGAACTGCCGTTCATGGTGGCCGATGCACGCGCGGCCTCCTACGCCTACTGGAAGATGTTCGAAGAGCACATGAAGGACGCCGACTTCGCCGATGTCCACATCCTCGCCACCCACGTACACGGGCCGGGGATGTTCCACACCGCCGATCCGGTCGAAACACCTGCCGACCTCGAGGGCATGAAGATCCGCGGCGGGTCGCGCACCGTCAACCAGCTGCTCGAGCTGGTCGGAGCGACCCCGGTCGGGATGCCGGTGACCGGTATTCCGGAAGGCCTGTCGAAAGGCGTGATCGACGGGACCACGATCCCCTGGGAAGTGACCGGTGCGCTCAAGGTGGCCGAGCTTGTCGGCAATCACACCGAATTCGACGGCCCGGCGCTCTACACGCTCACCTTCGTCGTCGCGATGAACAAGGGTGCCTACGAAGCCATGCCGGACGACCTGCGTGCGATCCTCGACGCGAATTCCGGTCTCGAGTTCTCGGTCTTCGCCGGCGGCACCCAGCAGGACTATGACGCCCCGGCCCGCCAGGCCGCTGTCGACATGGGCAACAACATCATCACCGTTTCGGAGGAGGATGCCGCTGCCTGGGCCGAGATCGTCAACCCGATCTACGAAAGCTGGGTGGCCGACATGAACGAAAAGGGCATCGACGGTCAGGCGCTGATCGATGAGGCCCGCGCGCTGATGGCCGAGTACGAAGCCAACAACTAGGCCGAACGGTGCCGCGGCGGGTCTTGCGCCCGACCGCGGCACCTCCTTTCCGGGCCCGTCGCGACCTTTCCGGGCCCGTCGCGACGGCCGGGCAACGACAGGACCCCGCATGCATCGTACCTTCCTCGTTCTGTCGAGAGGCATGGCCTATGTCGGCGGCGCCGTGCTGAGCGCGTTGGTCGGCATCGTCGTGCTGTCGATCATCGGTCGCGAGCTCAACAGCCTGCTGCATGCCGACCTGTTTCAGACCAACATGAAGGGGCTGGCGGACTGGCTCCTGGGCATCCGCATTCCAGGCGTCTGGGGCGACATCAAGATCGGGCCGGTCAACGGCGATTACGAGATTGTCGAGGCGGGCATGGCTTTCACCATCTTTTCCTTCCTGCCGCTCGCGCATATCAGCGGGTCGCATGCCACGGTCGACATCTTCACCCAAAGGATCAGCGAACGGCAGAACCGCATCCTGACCCTGGTCATCGACGTCGTCTTCGCCCTGGTCCTGGTGATCATCGCGCGCCAGCTCTTTCAGGGCGCGGTGAGCAAATTCGAGACCGGGCAGACCACCTTCCAGATGGAGTTCCCGGTCTGGTGGGCCTATGCGCTCAGCGTATTCGGCGCCGTGGCCGCGGCGGTCGTGTCGGTCTACATCGCCCTCATGCGCATCGCCGAGGCCCTGACCGGGCGGCGCCTGATCCCGGCGGGCGAAGGAGCAGACCATTGAGCAATATCGAGATCGGGCTGTGGTCCTTCCCCGCTCTGATGCTGGCGATCTTCCTGCGGGTGCCGATCGGCCTCGCCATGTTCCTCGCCGGCTTTCTCGGCCTCGGCATCGTCAACGGCGGGTTCGACATCGCCATGGCGAAGCTGAAATCCGAAACCTTCACGACGTTTTCCTCCTACTCGCTCTCGATCGTGCCGATGTTCCTGTTGATGGGCCATTTCGCCACCCTGGGCGGCATGAGCCAGGCGCTGTTCAAGGCCGCCGAGGGGTGGCTGGGCCACCGTCGCGGCGGCGTCGCCATGGCTGCGATCGGCGCCTGCGCCGGCTTTGGCGCGATCTGCGGCTCCTCGCTCGCCACCGCCGCCACCATGGGCCGCACGGCGCTGCCGGAGCTGCGCAAATACGGCTACTCGGGCGGGTTCTCCACCGCCACCCTGGCCGCGGGCGGCACGCTCGGCATCCTGATCCCGCCTTCGGTGGTGCTGGTGATCTACGCGATCCTCGCCGAGCAGAACATCGCCAAGCTGTTCCTCGCCGCGATCGTGCCCGGCGTTCTCGCCGCGGTCGGCTATGTGATCACCATCTCGGTCTACGTCCGCCTCAACCCCGACAGCGCCGGCATCCGGCCGCCGGTGCCGATGGGGGAACGGTTTCGCGCCATCGTCGACGTCTGGCCGGTGCTGCTGGTGTTCGGCCTCGTCGTCGGCGGGATCTACGGCGGTCTCTTCACCCCGACCGAGGGGGCCGCGGTCGGCGCCATGGGCACCGGCCTCATCGCCTTCGCCAACAGGGGGCTGGATTTCAAGGCGCTGCTCGGCTCGTTCACGGCAACCGCCCGCTCCACCGCGATGATCTTCTTCATCGTGCTCGGGGCGGCGTTCTACAACGGCTTCCTTGCCGTCACCCAGGTGCCGCAGACCATGGCCGGGTGGGTGCTCGAACAGGGTTTCAGCCCCTACATGGTGCTCATCATCATCCTGTTCTTCTACCTCCTCCTCGGTTGCCTGATGGACAGCCTGTCGATGATCCTGCTCACCATCCCGATCTTCTACCCGATCATCTCGGTGCTGGATTTCGGCCTGGTCGACTTCATCGCGATGCAGCACGACATGATCCGCGAGGCGATCGCGACCGGGGCGGCGGAGGGCGTGGCGCCGGAGATCATGGACCAGATCAAGGGGCTGATGGCCGAGGGCGCCGAAGTGCCGCGCAAGCTGTCGGCGGAACTCGGCGTGCGCTTCTCCGAGGCCCGGGCCAATGCCATCGGCATCGAGCGCACCGCGATCTGGTTCGGCATCCTGGTGCTGATCGTGGTCGAGGTCGGGCTCATCACCCCGCCGGTCGGCATGATCCTGTTCATCATCAACGCGATGGACCGCTCGACGCCGATCGTCCAGACCTACAAGGCGGTGCTCTACTTCATCTCGTCCGACCTGATCCGGGTCGCGCTTCTTGTCCTGTTCCCGGCGATCACGCTGTTCCTGCTGCCCTGAGCTTCGGGGCAGCGACCGGCGACCGGCGACCGGGATGGGGGCGCGTGCCTGTTCGCGCGGGAACCGGTTTCCTAGGAAACCGGGGTCGGTTTCCTAGGAAACTGGCAGGTCCCAAGGCCTTGCTTTTCTCCGGCATTTAGTTATAAGACATAACAGTTGTCAGCAAGAACGTTTTCGCAAGACCGACAGGACCGACCACATGAACGACGACCTCCTCTTGATTGCGGTCTCGGATGACGGGGTGGCGACGCTCACGATGAATCGTCCCGGCAAGCGCAATGCGATGAACGACGCGTTGCTCGGGGCACTCGACGCCTTCTTCGCGACCCCGCCCGAGGGGGTGAAGGCGGTGGTTCTGACCGGCACCGAAGGGCATTTCTGCTCCGGTCTCGACCTCGCCGAGCACACCCAGCGCACGGCCGAAGACACGATGCACCACTCGCGCAACTGGCACGCGGTGATGGACCGGATCCAGTTCGGCGGATTGCCGGTGGTCTCGGCGATGTTCGGCGCGGTGATCGGCGGCGGGCTGGAACTGGCCACCGCCAGCCACGTGCGCATCGCCGAACCCTCGACCGTCTTTCAGCTGCCCGAGGGCAGGCGCGGCATCTTCGTCGGCGGCGGCGCCAGCGTGCGCGTCGGCAGGATCCTCGGCGCCGACCGGCTGATCGAGATGATGCTCACGGGCCGGAAGTACGGCCCCGATGCCGGCCTCGCGCTGGGCCTTGCGCATTATTCCGTCGCGACCGGCGAGGCGCTTCCCCTGGCCCAGGATCTCGCCCGCAAGATCGCGGCCAACGCGCCGCTGTCGAACTACATCATGATCCAGGCCATCGCCCGGATCGAGGACATGTCGAAGGCCGACGGGCTGTTTACCGAGAGCCTCTGCGCCGCCATCACCCAGACCAGCCCGGACGCGATCGAGGGGCTGCAGGCCTTCCTTCAGAAACGCAACCCAACGTTCAGGTGAGTCCCCATGCCCGACGACGCCTCCCGCGAGACACCCGCACGACCACCGGCGCCGCCAAGACGCCCCGGCATCTCCGACGCCACCCTGCGCGGCCTCGTCGGTTACAACATGAAGCGTGCCTTCATGGTGGTCGGCACCGATCTCGCCCGCACGCTGGAGCCCTTCGAGCTGCGTATGCTCACCTTCACCGCGCTCACCCTTGTCGCCGACAACCCCGGTCTCAGCCAGTCGCAGCTGGCCGAGGCCATGCAGGTGGAGCGGCCGAACCTCGTCGTGATCGTCGATGAGCTGGAAACCCGCGGTCTCATCACCCGCGACCGCGTGCCCACCGACCGGCGCACCTATGCGCTCAGGATCACCACCGAGGGCGCACGGCTGCTCGCCAACGCGACCCGCGCCGTTGCCGAACACGAGAACCAGATCATGGGCGGGTTGTCGGATGCGGAAGAAGCGGTGCTGATCGCAACCCTCAACCGCATCGAATCTTCGAAGACCGGGAGGCGCTGATGGCGACGACCTACCGCCGGCACAATGCCAGGCTGGAAACCCGCGCCGACGGCACGCTGATCTATCGGTCAGGTGACGAGATGTCCGTCCCGGCGGCGACCACCGGCGACTGGCTGCACCACTGGGCCGGAGCGACGCCGCTGAAGCCGTTCCTCGCCGAACGATACGGTGCCGGATGGCGCGAGGTCAGCTATGCCCAGGCGCTGGACCAGGTCCGCGCCATCGGCGCCGCCCTCGTCGCCCGCGGGCTCACCGAGGACACCCCGATCATCGTCATCTCCGGCAACGGGGTCGATCACGGGCTGCTTGCGCTCGCGGGGCAATATGTCGGTGTGCCGGTCGTGCCGGTGGCCGAGCAATACGCGCTGATCCACGGTGCGCACGGACGCCTGCGCCACGCGATCGAACTGGTGCAGCCGAAAATGGCCTATGCCGTCGATGCCGACCATTACCGCGAAGCCCTCGCGCTCGACGCTTTCGCCGGGATCGAAGTGGTCGCCTCCCGGCCCGGCACCCACACCGGCGCGACCGCCTTCGCCGAGCTTCTGAAGGGCGATGCCACCGTCGACATCGACGCCGCCCATGCGCGGGTCGGTCCCGGGACGGTGGCGAAAATCCTGCTCACCTCCGGGTCCACCTCCGCCCCGAAAGGCGTGCCCACCACCCATGCGATGATGTGCGCCAACCAGGCCCAGATCGCCGACGCGCTGCCCTTCGTGAAGCAAAGGCCCCCGGTTCTGGTCGACTGGCTGCCCTGGAACCACGTCTTCGGCGGCTCGCACAACTTCAACCTGGTGCTCGCGAACGGCGGCACGCTCTACATCGACGACGGCAAACCGGTCCCGGCGCTCATCGGCCGCACCCTCGAAAACCTCTCGATGGTCTCGCCCACCATCAGCTTCAACGTCCCGCTGGGGCATGCCAGGGTGGTCGAGGCATTGAAGAAGGATGCGTCGCTGCGCAAGAGCTTCTTTGCCGAGCTCGACATGATCTTCTACGCCGGCGCGTCGCTGCCGCAGGATGTCTGGGAGGGCTACGAGGCGCTCGCCAGGGCCGAGCGGAGCGCCCCGCCGCTGATGAACTCGTCCTGGGGCCTCACCGAGACCGCCCCCGCCACCCTGATCCAGCACGAACCGACCGACCGGTCCGGCATCGTCGGCGTGCCGATGACCGGGGTCGTGGTCAGGCTCGTCCCCGACGACGGCGACATGGGCCGCTTCGAAGTGCGGGTGAAGGGGCCCAACCTGTTCTCGGGCTACCTGCGCGCCGCGGACAAGACGGCCGAGGCTTTCGACGCGGAGGGCTTCTTCATCACCGGCGACGCGATGCGTTTCGTCGTGCCGAATGATCCGAACATGGGGCTGAAATTCGACGGCCGCATCTCGGAGGATTTCAAGCTGATGACCGGCACCTGGGTGCGCGCCGCCGGGCTGCGCCTCGACCTGCTCGGCCAGATCGGCCCGCTGGCGCAGGACATCGTGGTGACCGGGGCCGATCGCGAGGACATCGGCATCATGATCTTCCCCGACATCAAAGAGCTGGAGGCCGAAGGGTTCGCCCGCGACAGCGCCGACGGTGCCTTCACTGACCGGTTGCTGAAAGGCGAGATCGCCCGCCGTCTCGCCGAACGCGCCCGCGAGGTCCAGGGCTCTTCCACCCATGTCGCCCGTGCGATCGTTCTGACCGAGCCGCCCGACATCGGATCCGGCGAGATCACCGCCAAGGGCAACCTCAACGGTCGCAGGATCCTCGACCGTCGCCAAGCCCTGCTCGACCGGCTCTACGACAGCACCGACCCCGCCACCATCACCTTCTGACCGGCTCATCAGCTTCGCGAAGTGGCCCCGAACGGGGCCGTTGAGCCCCGATACGGAGACCGACATGGTCGACATCACATCCGTCCGCGCGATCGATATCCACACCCATGCCGAGGAGCCCTGCGGCTGCCACAGCGACGACGGTTACGACGAACTCCAGGCGTCGATGGCGACCTACTTCGGCGCGCCCTGGCAGCACCCGCCGACCATCGCCGAGACGGCCGCCCACTACCGCGCCCAGAACATCGCCGCGGTGATCTTCCCGGTCGATGCCGAGCGCGAGACCGGCTACCGGCGCTATTCCAACGACGAGGTCGCCGAACAGGTGGCCGAGAACGCGGACGTGTTGATCCAGTTCGCCTCGATCGACCCCTGGAAGGGCAGGATGGGGGTGCGCGAAGCCCGCCGCCTGGTGCGCGACTACGGCGTGAAGGGCTTCAAGTTCCACCCGACCATGCAGGGTTTCTACCCGAACGACCGCATGGCCTACCCGCTCTACGAAGCGATTCAGGACGAAGGCGCCATCGCGCTGTTCCATACCGGCCAGACCGGCGTCGGCTCCGGCATGCCCGGTGGCAATGGCATGCGGCTGAAATATTCCAACCCGATGTACATCGACGATGTCGCGGTCGATTTTCCGGACCTCAGGATCATCCTCGCCCATCCCTCCTTTCCCTGGCAGGAAGAGGCGCTTTCGGTCGCGACGCACAAGCCCAATGTCTACATCGACCTGTCCGGCTGGTCGCCGAAATACTTCCCGCCGATCCTCGTGCGCTACGCCAATTCGCTCCTGAAAAAGAAGGTTCTGTTCGGCTCCGACTGGCCGATGATCTCGCCGGAGAAATGGCTCGCCGCCTTCGAGGGGATTGATATAAAAGAAGAAGTCCGCCCGGATATCCTCAAGAACAACGCCGCCCGCCTGCTGGGCCTGATGCCATGAAACCCTTCGCCGCCCCTGTCGATGACATTCTGTTCACAGTTGAACAGATCGGCGGTGCGTCGCGGCTCGCGGGTTTCGACGCCGAGCTTGCTCGCGAAATCACCGCCCACTTCGCCGCCTTCGCCGAAGGTGTGATCGCCCCGATCGATGCGCCGGGCGACCGCGAGGGCGCGCGGCTGGAGGGCGGGCGGGTGAGGCTTCCCGCCGGCTTCAAGACGGCCTATGCCGCCTTTGTGGAGCAGGGCTGGACCGGTCTCACGGCACCGGAGGCCTACGGGGGGCAAGGGCTTGGTGCCGTCCTCGGCGCCATCGTCTCCGAGATCGAGACCGGCGCCTGCCAGGCGTTCAACATGCTGGTGAACCTGACCCCCGGGCACATCCGCACGCTGATGGCGTTCGGCACCGACGACCAGAAGGCCCGATTCATCCCGCCGCTCGCCTCCGGTCGCTGGCTCGGCACCATGTGCCTCACCGAGCCCGGTGCCGGTTCCGATCTGTCGCGTGTCTGCACGCGCGCCGAGCCGGACGGTGGCGTATGGAAGCTCTCGGGAGAGAAGATCTTCATCTCCGGCGGCGACCAGGACATCTCCGAGGGGATCTTCCACCTCGTCCTCGCCCGCACCGGCGCACCGGAAGACGGTGTGAAGGGGCTCTCGCTCTTCGCCTGCCCCTCCGCGCTGGAAGACGGCACGCCCAACGCGGTCAGGGTCACCCGGATCGAGGAGAAGATGGGACTGCATGCCCAGCCGACCTGCCAGCTGGTTTTCGACGGCGCCCGGGCCGAGCTCGTCGGCGCGCCGGGCGCCGGGCTCACGGCGATGTTCACGCTGATGAACCACGCCCGGATCGATGTCGCTCTGCAGGGCGTCGGCCAGGCCGCACGCGCCCATGACATCGCCAGAACATACGCTGCCGAACGGATACAGGGGCGCGGCCGCAGCATCGACCGGCACGGCGACGTCGCCCGGATGCTCGCCGAGATCGATGCGGCCGCCCTCGGCGCCCGCGCGATGGCGCATATCGCCCTGGTGACGATGGAAGCGGGCGACGACCCCTGGCTGCTCGAATTCCTCACCCCGGTGGTGAAAGCGCATTGCGCGCAAGCCGGCATGCGCGCCGCCGAGACCGCGATGCAGGTGCTCGGCGGCTACGGCTATCTCGAGGAATACCGGCTCAGCCAGATCTACCGCGACATCCGCGTCGCCGCGATCTACGAGGGCACCAACGGCATCCATGCGATGGGCCTCGCAGGCCGGTTGCTCCGGCTCGAAAACGGCGCCGCCTTCGACGCCTTCGCCCGCTTCGCCGCCGCCCATCAGCCCTCCCCCGGCCTCGCGCGGGCATTCGCCGCCTGGAAGGCCGCCCGTGCCCACCTCGAAACCGGCGTCGATCCGGGGCCCATCGCGACGCCGTTCCTGCGCCTCACCGCGCGTACCTTCGAACAGGCGGTCTGGACCCGCATCGCGGCCGCCGCCGACCACCATCCGGATCCGACCCGCATCCGTCGCGCGGCAGCCGTGATCGCCCGCCAGGCGGCCCGGACCGAAGCGGACCTCGCCGAGATGATCGCGGGTTGAGCGCCCGTCCCGCTTCTTTGGTTTTCAAATACCTCGGGGGGTTTGGGGGGCTGGCCCCCCAATCCGGCTCAAGCTCCGGAGAACGGTTCTCCCGTCGCCGCGCGTGTCTCGATCAATGCCGCCGGCTTCCAGGCCACCGGGTCTTCGGCGCCGAATTGTCTTAGACTTTCCAATATCCTGGCCGGGCCCAACGTATCGGCATAATGCATCAGTCCGCCGCGCCAGCGCGGAAACCCGTAGCCCGCGACCGTCACCAGGTCGATGTCGGCGGCGGTCTGGGCGATGCCTTCGTCGAGGATCGCCGCCGCCTCGTTGATCATCGCGATCAGCAACCGGTCGCGGATCTCGTGGTGGGAAAAATCGCGCCGGGTCACGCCGGCATAATGCGCTTCTTCGCGGGCGAGATCCTCGACCAGCGGGTCGACCACCTTGCCGTCGGCGCCCGGGTAGCGGTACCAGCCCACAGCCGTCTTCTTGCCCAGCCGCCCCTCGGCCACCATCCGGTCAGCGATGGGGATGTAGCGGCGGGCCGGATCGCGGACGCGGTCCTGGCGTCGCCGGTTGGCGTGGGCAATGTCGAGCCCGGACAGATCCTGCGCTTCGTAAGGCCCCATCGGGTAGCCGAAACCGACCATGGCCTCGTCGATCTCCCAAGGGGTCGCCCCGTCCATCATCACCGTGTCCGCCGCCTCGCGGTAGCGTGCAAGGATCCGGTTGCCGATGAAGCCGTCGCAGACCCCGGCCAGAACGGGCAGTTTCCGCAGCCGCTTTGCCAGCGCGAAGCCGGTCGCGAGCGCCCGGTCGGAACTTGCCGTGCCGCGCACGATCTCGAGCAGTTTCATGATATGAGCGGGGGCAAAGAAGTGCAGCCCGACCAGGCGCGAAGGATCTTTCAGCACGGCCGCGATCTCGTTCACATCGAGATAGGAAGTGTTGGTGGCAAGAACCGTACCCTCCCGTAGGGTAGCTTCCAGTCTGGCGAAGACCTGGCACTTGACCTCCATCGATTCGAATGCCGCCTCGATGGCGATGTCACAACCCTTCGCTGCCGTATAGTCATCGGTCGCGGTAAATGCCTTGCGCCGCGCCGCCGCGGCGCTTTCGTCGATCAGCCCGCGTTGGAGCGATGCCGCGATGATCTTTTCCAGGTTCACCTGCGCGCGCGCCACGGCCTCGGCATCGGTCTCGAGCAGCACGACCTCGATCCCGGCGTTGAGCAGCGCATAGGCGATGCCTGCGCCCATCGTGCCGCCGCCGACCACCGCGGCGGTCTCGATCTCGTCGGGCTGCACCGCTGCGAGCCAGTCCGGCGTCTTTGCGCCGCGTTCGGCGAAGAAGATGTGCCGCAGCGCTTTCGCCTGGGCACCCTGGCGCAGATCGAGGAACCGCGCCCGCTCGATGTCGAGCGCTTCGCCCAGGGGCATCTCGCAGGCGAGCCGGACAAGATCGACGGCCACCTTCGGCGCGATCTGACCCTTGAGCCGCGTCTCGCCCCGCTTTGAAGCGGCGGAAAACGCCGCCTCGTCGGGTTCCGGACCCGGCAGATCGCCGACCGCGACCCGGGTGGCCAGAAGCTCGCCGTTGACCGCCTCCGCGGCAAAGAGCGGATCGTCGGCCAGTTCATCGACGAGGCCGATCTCGAGGGCCCGCGCACCGGTCACCGGCTTGCCGGTCTGGATCATCTCGAGTGCCATGGCCACCCCGACCAGCCGCGGCAGCCGCTGCGACCCGCCCGCGCCCGGCACGACGCCAAGGGTGGTTTCGGGCAGGCCGATGCTTGCCCCGGGCGTGGCCACCCGGTAGCGACAGGCCAACGCGAGCTCGCAGCCGCCACCCAAAGCGGGGCCGTGGATCGCGGCGATCCAGGGCACGTCGCAGGCCTCGATCCGGTTCACCACCTCCGGCAGGTGCGGCGCCAGCGCCGGACCGTCGAACTCGCGCGCATCCGCCCCGGCGGCAAAGGCCCGGCCGGCGCCGGACAGGATCACCCGTTCCAGCCCCGCTTGCGCGGCAACCCAGTCGAGCGCGGCGATCAAGCCCGCGCGGGCCTCCCGGCCGATGGCATTGACCGGCGGAAAATCGAGGGTGACATGGGCGGTGGTCCCTTCGCGGCGGGTCTTGACGGGCATGGCAGTCTCTTTGTTTTGCGGAGAAACCGGGGGCCAGCCCCGAAGATCCCCGACGTGGTTGCAGACCAGGGCATGGGTTCAGTCGAGAAAGCGGTTGGTCGCGATCAGGGTGAGCAGGTCATCGAGGCTCTGATCCTCGGTCTTGCCGCTTGTGTCGAGCCTGGCCGTTGCGCGGTCGTACAGGGTTTCGCGCGCCGTCAGGATCGATCTGAGCTGGTCCATGGCTTCCGGGTTGCCGGCCATCGGCCGGGTGTCGCCCTGGTCGCGGACCCGCGCCATGTGTTCGGCGGGGCTCGCCTTGAGCCAGATGGTGTGGAAGTGCTGCAGCAGGCTGGCGTAGGTCTCGGGTTCGCCGACGATGCCGCCGGCGACGGCCAGGATCATCGCCTCATGGGTGGCGACGACCCGCGAGATGGCCTGGGCCTCGAGGCGCCGGTAGCCCTCCTGGCCGTAGAGCGCCATCAGGTCCTCGACCGGCATGCCGGCCTGTTCCTCGATCTCGCGGTTGAGCTCGACGAACGGCAGCCCGAGCCGGTCGCCGGCGCGACGCCCGAGCGTCGATTTGCCGGCGCCGCGCAGGCCGACGAGGCAGATCCGCTGCGCGCGCCCGGCCGCGGCGGGTTCGGGCGAGAGCAGCGCGTTCACCCGTGCCTGCACCGGCGCCGTGGATGCGCGGTAGAGGTCGGCGATGCGCAGCGCATCCGAGACCCAGGGGTCGTCGATGCCCACCAGCCATTCGATCCTGTGGTCGAGCGCATGGGCGACGCGTTGCAAGAGCCCGATCGAGATATTTCCCTCGCCGGCTTCGAGCTGCGCGAGGTAGCGCGGGGAGACGCCCGACATCTCGCTGAGCACCCGGCGCGGAATGCCCTTCCGGTCGCGCGCCCGACGCACCCGTTCGCCGACCCGGGCGATCAGCTCCGCCACCGCTCGGTCGGCCTCCGAGCCCGGCGCCTGCACTTCGCCGCGGAAATTGGTGATCTCGGCCATGCTGGTCCTACATGCTGAATAATGCATGGAGTCTACGGGGTGTCCGCCGGCTTCTCAACGGGGAACAAGCACAATAGTGCATTACTCGGGCGCCAGGAGCGGCGTCACGGCCGCGCGCACCGTCTCGGGCACATCGCGCTTTTCGAGACTGCCCGCGCGAATGAAGACGCAGACGAAGGCGCTTTCGAAGCAGAGAATCCCGTCCTGGTGGCCGGTGACGCGAAAGCCGATCGAGCTGGTGCCGAGCCGGGTGGGCGTGACCGTGCAGATCAGCCGGTGTCGCGGCGTGATCGGGGCGCGAAAGTCGAGCTCCATATGCACGAAGGGCGTGCCCCACCCGAGGTCGAACTCGACGTGATACCAGCCCGGCCCGCCGAGGAGATGTTCCCACCAGGCCTCGATCGATTGCAGCGCCCAGGCCGGAATATTGGCGGTATAGGCAATGCGCGCCGGGTCGCAGTCGCCCCAGCCGACGCGGATCTCATGGGTGAAGGGATCGGCCATGGCGGCTCCTCTGGGCGCGGGGCAAGGCGCTTCGAAGCGCCTTCGGCAACCGTCTTCGAAGACGGTTCTGCCCGCTCAATAGGTTTCGACGTGGTAGCGCCCGTCCTCGCGCATCGCATCGCGGGCGAGCCGCCAGTCCAGTCCGACGCCGCGGGCGATATCGGCCAGGGCTTCCTCGACGCCTTGCTCCATCTCCCTGAGGCCGCAGATGTAGATATGCGCCCTGGGATTGGCGAGCATCTCGGCGACCCGCGCGCGCTCCTCGCGGAGCTTGTCCTGGACATAGGCCTTGGGCGCCCCGTCGGCCCGCGAGAAAGCGAAGACCTTGTGCAGGAAGGCCTCGGGCACTTTCTTGAGGGGGCCGAAATAGGGCAGCTCCTCGGCCCGGCGGGCGCCGAACACCAGGCTGAGCTTGCCGCTGTTGCCGGGGTTTTCGCGCTGCCGGTGCATGGTGAAGCCGCGGAACGGGGCCGAGCCGGTGCCGGTGCAGATCATCAAGAGCTCCGCCTCGGGGTCGTTCGGCATCAGGAAGGTGGCGCCGAAGGGGCCGGTGACGCGCACCTCCGATCCCGGTTTCAGATCGCAGATGTAGTTGGAACAGAGCCCGTCCGGCTCGCGTTTGACGGTGAGAGACAGGTTGTTGAACCCGGGCCGTTCGCCGTCGCGCGGGCTCGAGACCGAGTAGAGCCGCGGCAGGTGCGGCTTGCCCTCGGCATCCGCACCCGGCGGGATGATCCCGATCGACTGGCCTTCGAGCACCGGCATCGGGGCGCCGGCGAAATCGAGAATGACATGGCGCACGTCGTTGTCGGAGCCCTCGGCGGTGAGGCGGTAGTTTCCGGTCACCCTGGCGGTCGCGGGTTTGGCGAGCGTGTAGAGGTTGATCGTCGGCTTCGAGGCCGTGGCCGGGGCCCTGGCCTTGCCGCCCGCGCCGGCATGGGCCTCGGCGAGCAGCGCGGCGACGGCCTCGTCGAGCGCTTCGAGCCCGGTCTCGGCCTCGCCGCCTTCGACGATCTCTGGCTGAGCCGGCAGCTCCTCCCAGCCGAACTGGTCGTCGAGCGAATAGGACGTGTTCACCACCCGCCATTCGTCGATCGACCCGGTCGGGCAGACCGGGATGCAATCCATGCAGAAATTGCACTTCTCGGCATCGACCACCACGTTCGCGTCATCATGGGTGATCGCCTCCACGGCGCAGGTCATCTCGCAGGTGTAGCACCGGATGCAGATCTCGGGGTCGATCAGGTGTTGCTTGAGGGGCCCGGTCACGCCGCTTTCTCCTTCAGGATGAGGTCGGGCAGGGTGAGGGCTTCGAGGAGCGCGGTGCAGAGCCCCGTGCAGCCGTCACATCCGACGCAACCGCCCTGGAGGTTGGCGAGCTGTCGGCTCAGAGCCCGGGCGCGGGGGGCGTGGGCGATGTCGCGGCGGATCTGCATGGGTGCCTCCGGTTGGGCCTGGGCGGAGAGGCCGGGGGGCGCTGCCCCCCAGACCCCCCGAGGTATTTGAAGACCAAAGAAGAGGCGGTGGATTTGCCCGCCTCCGGGGGCTCAGGCCTCGGCGAGCTTGACGTATTCGAAATCGCCCGGCTTGCTGTCGATCCCCACTTTCGGCGGCGCGATCCAGCCGGCGAATTCCCCGGGCTCGGTCACCGGTTTCATCAACGACTGGATGAAATCGCCATCGGCATGGGTCGGCAACCATCCTCTTTCGCCCGCGTCGTAGTCTGCGCCGGAGATGAGCACGCCGTCGGGGTTGAACAGCTTGTCGGCAAAGACGCCGATCTTGCGGTGGAAGGCCTCGTGCGGCAGCTTGAGGGTGAAGTCGATCCCGGCCTTTTCGATGATCTTGTTCCAGCGGCCGACGCCGCCGGCGGCATCGCGGGTGTAGTCGTCGCGCAGCCGCATGTTGATCGCGGTGAGCGCCGGCACCTCCTTGCGCACCACCTGGCCGTCCTCGAGATCCCAGACCGCGTAGGTGTCGCCGGTCAGCTTGTGGTCGTCCTCGATCCGGTGCTCGTGGTAGCGGCCCTTGATCCCGGCGGTGAAGGCGTTGGCGGCGTTGGTCGAGACCTCCTGGCCGAACAGATCGAGGCTGAGGGTGTAGTGCAGGTTGAGCTTCTTCTGGATCAGCGGCAGATCGATCACGCCGAGCGCGCGGATCCGGTCGGTGTCGTACGGGTCGTCGATGCCGTTTTCGCGCATGACCTGGCAGGTGCGCTCGATGGTGCGCCCGACCCCGGTTTCGCCGACGAACATGTGGTGCGCCTCTTCGGTCAGCATGAAGCGGCAGGTGCGCGACAGCGGGTCGAAGCCCGACTGGGCGAGGCTTTCGAGCTGCATCTTGCCGTCGCGGTCGGTGAAATAGGTGAACATGAAGAACGACAGCCAGTCGGGCGTTTCCTCGTTGAAGGCGCCGAGCATGCGCGGGGCTTCCTCCGAGCCGGACGAGCGGCGCAGCAGATCATCCGCCTCTTCGCGCCCGTCGCGGCCGAAATACTTCTGCAAGAGGTAGACCATCGCCCAGAGGTGGCGGCCTTCCTCGACGTTGACCTGGAACAGGTTGCGCATGTCGTAGAGCGAAGGCGCGGTGAGCGCGAGGAAGCGCTGTTGTTCGACCGAGGCCGGCTCGGTATCGCCCTGGATGACGATCAGCCGCTTCATCAGGTTGCGGTATTCGCCGGGCACCTCCTGCCAGGCGGGGTCGCCGGCGTGCTCACCGCAGGGGATGCGCCGGTCCTCCACCTGGGGCGCGAGCAGCACCCCCCAGCGGTACTCGGGCATCTTGACGTAGCCGAACTTGGCCCAGCCCTTCGGATCGACCGAGATCGCGGTGCGCAGGTAGACGTCGGACAGCTGAAACCGCTCGGGGATCAGGTCGTTCCACCAGTTGATATAGCCGGGGTGCCATTTTTCCAGCGCCTTCAGCACCCGCTTGTCGGTCGAAAGCCCGACGTTGTTGGGGATCAGCGTGTCGTAGCTGACGTTCATCGTGTCGATCATTCCGTCCTCCCTGGGGATGTGGCGAAGGCGCCACCGTCTGTTTCCGGCGTAGGGCGGGCTTCAGCCCGCGATCACACGCGTTCGATGTCGTATTCGCCGCGCTGCCCGGTGCCGTAGCGCTGCAGCGCGCCGTCGGGCCCGGTGGCGTTGGGGCGGTTGAAGATCCAGTTCTGCCAGGCGGTGAGCCGGCCGAAGATCCGCGTCTCCATCGTTTCGGGGCCGGCGAAGCGCAGGTTGGCTTCCATGCCGGTCATCGCGTCCGGGCTGAACGAGGCGCGCTCTTCGAGGAAGATGCGGATCTCGTCCTCCCAGTCGATGTCGTCGAGGATGTAGGTGACGAGGCCGAGCTCATCCGCCGCCACCGCGTCAAGCGGTTGGGCGATCTTCGCCTGCGCCGCCGTCAGCGTCTCGGGTTCGCCGAGAAACCTTGTGGCCAGGCGCGACAGGTCGTTGGCCATCGGGTAGCGGCCGAAATTGGTCTCAGACAGGGTGATGGTCGCGAGCGGCCGGTTGTCGCCCTCGAAGGCGTCTTCCATCATGTAGCTGCGATCGACGGCGAAGAGGATCTCGGCGAGCACACCGGCGAAACAGGAGCCGTGCTCGACCAGGGCGACGAGCGAGCGCGAGGTCATGTCGAGCCGCTTCAGCACCCGCTTCCAGTACTGCAGGATTTCGTTGGCGAGCCAGTGGTCGGCGTGGTCGGTCAGCAGGGCTTCGTGGGCGCGCACGCGGGCGGGGTCGCCCTGGCTGCATATCGTCCAGAGCCCGATCTCGCGCTCGTTGAGGCGCAGGTGCAGGATCGCGTCGTCGAGCTCGCGTGCCAGCCGCAGAAGCCACGACCGGTCGCCCGCCGCGACCAGGGCGTCGATGCCGGCGGGCGCATCTTCGTCCGGCCCCTTGAGCGTCAGCGTGGCCTTGCGCGCGCTGCGGTCGATCTCGACCTCCAGGCTCGAATAGCGGATCGTGCTGTCGCCGAAAGTCCGCTCGAGCGGGCCGAGCGTGATCCCTCGCGCCACATCCAGCTTGGCCGAACGGGCGGCAAACTCCGCCGCCCGCGCCGCCACCGTGGCGTCGAACGTCGAGTTCGGCACCACCTCGTCGACCAGACGCCAGTCCTTGGCCCGCTGGCCGCGCACACCCTCCTCGATCGAGCAGAACACATCCGCCCGGTCGCGCCGCACCTTGCGCTTGTCGGTCACCCGCGTCAGCCCGCCGGTGCCCGGCAGCACCGCGAGCAGGGGCACTTCCGGCAGCGCCACCGAAGAGGTGCTGTCGTCGGTGAGCATGATGTGGTTGCAGGCCAGCGCCAGCTCGTAACCGCCACCCGCGCAGGCCCCCTTGATCGCCGCGATCCACTTCTGGCCCGAGTCCGCCTCGGCCGCCTCGAAGCTGTTGCGGGTCTCGTTGGTGAACTTGCAGAAGTTGACCTTGTGCGCATGGCTGGCGCCGCCCAACATGCGGATATTGGCGCCGGCGCAGAACACCTTTTCCTTGCCGGAGGTCAGCACCACGACCTTCACCTCCGGATGTTCGAACCGCATCCGCTGGGTGATGTCGTAAAGCTCGATATCGACCCCGAGGTCGTAGGAATTGAGCTTGAGCTTGTAGTCGTCGAAAAGGCCTCCGTCCTCGTCCACGTCCATCGTCACGGTGGCCACGGGACCGTCATGGGCGACCCGCCAGTGGCGGTATCCGGCGGGCTCCGTCTGGAAGTCGATGATCTCGCGCACGCGTGCTCTCCCTGTCTGTCTGGTGCAGTATAGTGCGACAATGTGCCCGCATCAAGCCGAGATCTGCATTATAATGCCGAATGAAAACAGTGTCACTTCAACAACATCCTACTCCCCTAGGGGAGTGGTCCCGAGATGTCCTGCATTGTCATCCACCGATCGCGGGGCGACCCGACCCGCCTGCGAAGGCCGTCCAGAGGTGCCGAGGCCCTGTCCAAGCCGGGCAACGAAACCGGCAATCGCTGCCAGCACCGCTTCGGGCTTGTCCAGGTGCGGTGCATGGGCTGCGTCTTCGACGATCATCGTTTCGACCGGCGCCGGGCTGCGTGTTTCGATTTCGTCGATCTGGGCAAGCGTGCCGTATTGGTCTGCCGACCCCTGAATGGCAAGGCAGGGCACCCGCCAATGGTCGATGACACCGGCGACGTTCCAGGCCTTGAACCCGTCCGCGAGCCAGGCGTCATTCCAGCCGCGGAATGCGTTGTCGGGATCGGCGTGATACTTCGCCATACGCTGGCGTATGTTGCCCGTCCCGTAGGCCTGCCGCGCTGCCGCGATCTCGGCAAGCCCCATGCTTTCGGTGAAGAAATGCGGCGCGATCAGCACCAGGCCCCGCAGCCTGTCGTCACCCGCCCGCCCGGCATATTCGGCCGCGATCGTCGCCCCGTCGCTATGGCCGACGAGGCCGAACCGCGTGATCGCGAGCGCCTCCAGCACCTGTGGCAGCACCGTCACCGCCTCGCGGGTCATGTAGTCGAGCGGGCGGGGAAGCTCGGCGCGGTCGGATTGCCCGTAGCCCGCCCGCGAATAGGCGACCACGCCGCACCCGGTGGCGGCGGCGAGCCGCGCCGGCACATCGCGCCACAACGCCACGCAGCCCAGCCCCTCGTGCAGCAGTACGAGCGTCGGCGCGGCGCCGGGCGGCGGCCCCCAGCAGGCGTATTCCAGCCACTTGCCGCCCGCCTCCAGCCGACCCCGGGTCCAATCCGCCATCAGCTCTTCTCGCGCAGTTTGAACCGCTGGATCTTGCCGGTCGCGGTCTTCGGCAGGTCGTCGACCACCTCGATCCAGCGGGGGTATTTCCACATTCCGATGCGGTCCTTCACGAAGTCCTTGAGCGCGGCCTCGTCGGGGGCCTGGGCGCCTTCCTTCACCACGATGAAGGCCGCGGGCTTGACCAGGTCTTCCGCGTCCGCCCTCGCCACCACGGCCGCTTCCAGCACCGCGGGGTGTTCGACCAGCGCCTGTTCAACCTCGAACGGACTGACCCAGATACCCGAGACCTTGAACATGTCGTCGGTGCGCCCGCAGTAGACGAAGCGGCCGTTTCCGTCGCGCTCGTACTTGTCGCCGGTCCGCGTCCAATGGCCCTGAAAGGTCGACATCGACTTGTGCCGGCGGTTCCAGTAGCCCTCGGCCGAAGAGGGCCCGCGCACCAGCAGCTCACCGACCTCGCCGTCGCCGACGTCTTCGTCGTGCTCGTCCACCAGGCGCACTTCGTAGCCGGGCACGGGCAGGCCGGAGGTGCCATAGACGACGTCGCCGGGCGCGTTCGACAGGAAGATGTGCAGCATCTCGGTGGAGCCGACGCCGTCGATGATCTCGGCGCCCCAGAGCTTCTCCCAGCGTTCCCCGATCTCGCGCGGCAGCGCTTCGCCGGCGGAGGTACAGATGCGGATGGCGTGCTCCGGGGCGGTGCCGATCTTCTCCTGCTCGGCGACGACGGCGGCGAACAGCGTCGGCACGCCGCAGAAGACGGTCGGGCGCGCCTCGGCCATGATCCGCAGCACCACCTCGGGGGTCGGCCGGCCGGAGAAGATCACCGTGGTCGCGCCGACGCTCATCGGGAATGACATCGCGTTGCCGAGCCCGTAGGCAAAGAACATCTTGGCGACCGAAAACACCACGTCGTCTTCGCGGATGCCGAGGATCTGGCGCCCGAAGGTGTCGGCGGTGGCGCGCAGCGAGGCGTGGACATGGCGCACCCCCTTCGGTGTGCCGGTGGAACCGGAAGAATAGAGCCAGAACGCCAATTCGTCGCCATGCGCCTCGGCGGGCGACAGCGCCTCGGCGTCCTTGACGAATGCCAGGTAGCTTTCGGTGCCCTTGGGTGCTGCGCCGATCACCAGCACGGTGCGCAGAAACCGGTTGCCCTCCACCGCCGGTTTCACCGTCTGCCAGAGCGCCTCAGAGACCACCAGGATCGAGGCGCGGCTGTCGTTCAGGATCGCTTCGTAGACTGGCGCGGCGAGCAGGGTGTTGAGCGGTACCGGGATCGCGCCCGCCTTGATCGCCCCCCAGAACACCACCGGAAACTCGAGCTGGTCGCGCAGGATCATCGCCACGCGTTCCTCGCGCCGAACCCCGTGGCGGGCGAGCGCACCGGCAAACCGCGCCGTCTCTTCCGAGAGTTGACCATACGTGAGCGTACGCTTTTCTCCATCGGCCTCGCGGAAAGCCACCTTGGTGCCGCGACCTTCCGCAAGATGCCGGTCGACGAACCAGATCGCCGCGTTTTCATTGTCCATGTCGTCCTCCCTGACCGGCCCGCCTTTTGCCCGAGCGGTGCCGAACTCCTGTCCAGGCCGCGGTGATTGCCATACGGCCACGTATGTAACGGCTAGGTCCCGGTGAACTCGATCGCGCCCTCGGGCAAGAGGTAGACGACATAGGCTTCGCCGCCGGTCACGGTCGGGTGGTGGGCCGAGCCCGGGGGATAGACATACCAGCCGGGCGAAAAGGCATCGAATGACGGGGTGCCGGCGAGCGGGATCAGCGCGCCGATTTCGCCATTCGGATGCGTATGGTGGGGGCCCTTCACATCCTTCATCCGCACGACGTCGACCGAGAACCTCCCGGCCGCGCCGCCCGGCCTGATCGCGCGGCCGAACCGGATGCCGCCCGCCTCGCGGCCCATCAGCCAGCCGTCGCGCTCGCCTTCGGCGCACAACGCGGCGAGGCGGGCAAACGCGGGCCCGTCGGCCGGATAGGTTGCGTTGAGGAACGCCGCCATCGCGCCGTCGAGCGGCATGCCGTCGAGCCGGGCGGCAACGCCGGAAAGAAGTGTCGAAAACTCTTCGGCCGACATGGGTCCTCCCTGATCCGGTCACGAGTCGCGTTGTGCTTTATAGTGCACATGAGGCGGATTGACGCAACCGTGTTCGAAGGAACATGCATTTTTATGCAATTCGGACCGCGCGGCGCCCGCCCACATCAGCGCGCGTGGCGGCACTTTGCGTGGCAATACCCGAGGCACGGCCCAATCCCGGCCGCGGTGGCCCGGATCCGGGGCGCGGGCGAACCTTCAGCCGAGCAGCACATCGAGGTGGCGCACCACCGAGCGCGCCAGCGCATGCGGCTCGTAGCCGCCTTCCAGCATCGACACCACCCGGCCTTGCGCGTGTTTCTGGGCGATCTTCACCAGCTCTCCGGTCAGCCAGCCGTAGTCGTCGTCGGTCAGGCAGAGCGATGACATGTCGTCGGCCACATGGGCGTCGAAACCGGCCGAGATCAGCAGCATCTGTGGGGCGAATGTGTCGAGATGCGGCAGCCAGTGCTCGGAGATGGCCTTGCGGAAGCCGGGCCCGTCGGTTCCGGCCGGCAGCGGCACGTCGACCAGGTTGTCGGTTTCCTTTTCGTGGCCGGTGAAGGGGTAGAACGGGTGCTGGAACGAGGAGCAGAACAGAACCCTGGGTTCGTCCTTGAAGATATCCTCGGTGCCGTTGCCGTGGTGGACGTCGAAATCCACCACCGCCACCCGGTCGAGCCCGTGCACCTCCAGCGCATGGGCCGCGGCGACGGCGATGTTGTTGAACAAACAGAACCCCATCGCCTGGCCGCGCACCGCGTGGTGCCCGGGCGGGCGCACCGCGCAGAACACCGGGTTGGCCGCGCCCTGCATCACCAGATCGACCGCCAGAACACCGGCGCCGGAGGCCCGTTCGGCGGCGCGCAGGGAGCCGGGGCTCATCACCGTGTCGCCGTCGATCTCGACCGGGGGCTGCCCCTTGCCCGGGGCCATGGCGTAGACCCGGTCGAGGTAGGCGGCGTCATGCACCCGCTCGAGATCGGCGCGCGTCACCAGCGGCGCGTCGTAGTGGCGCAGGACGTAATCCATGCCCGAGGCGATCAGCTGGTTGGTGATCGCTTCCAGCCGCACCGGGGCGTCGGGGTGCAGATCGCCGGCGTCGTGGTCGTGACATTCGTAGTGGGAGATGAAACCGAGCATGTCTTCTCCAGGTGGGCGAACTCGGACGGGGGTCTAAGTGCCTGTAATTGCGGGCGGTAGCGCTAACCGATACCCGGGCGGGCGAAGGCGGGCGAAGGGCAGGCGTGCCGGGGCATCGGCGCCGACACGCCCCCGGTTTACAGGTTGCGTTCGACCAGCACCAGTTCGGGATCGTCGGGATCCATCCGCCGGGTGAAACCGAGATCGTTCATCAGCTGGTGCATCGGTTCGTTGTTCTTGAGCACCGTGCCCTCGATCACCTGGAGCCCGTGGTCGCGCGCGGCACGGAACAGCGCCTTCATCAGCCGGGTGCCGATCCCCTGCTGGGTGATCTGGTCGCCGACGACGATGGCAAACTCGCAGCTGCGCCCGTCCGGGTTGATGACATAGCGGGCCACGCCCACCTGCTGCTCCTGGCCATCGCGCATCGCCATCGCGACCATGGCCATCTCGCGCCGGTAGTCGATCTGGGTGAACTGCACCAGCATCTCCGGGCTGAGCTCGTTCATCGCGCCCATGAACCGGAACATCTTGGCCTCGTCCGAGAGGCCGCGCACGAAATTCTGCTCGCTCTCGGCGTCTTCGGGCCGGATCGGGCGGATGATCAGCGGGGTGCCGTCGGTGAGGTGATCCTCGACGACGAGATGACGCGGATAGGGGTGGATGGCGACGTGGTCGTAACGCCCGAACCGGGCCGGGGGCCGGGCCACCTTGACCCGGGCATCGACCGCGATCACCCCTTCGGGGCCCGCAAACAGCGGGTTGATGTCGAGCTCGACGATCTGCGGCATTTCGCACACCAGGTCGGAGACCCGCATCAGCACGTCGACCACCGCCTCGCGGTCGACCGCGTCGCGTTCGCGGAAGGCGGCAAGCAGTTTCGACACCTTGGTGCGGTCGACCAGGCGGCTGGCGAGCACGGTGTTGAGCGGCGGCAGGGCGACGGCGCTGTCCTGCAGCACCTCGACCATGGTGCCGCCGGCGCCGAACAGGATCGTCGGCCCGAACACCTTGTCGCGGCTGGCGCCGACCACCAGTTCGCGCGCCCCGGTCAGCTTCGCCATCGCCTCGACGGTCACGCCCCTGATCCGGGCATTGGGCCGCGCGGCCTTGGCCGAGGCCACGATCGAGCGGAACGCCACCATCACCTCGGCCGCGTCGGTGATGTTGATCCGCACCCCGCCGACGTCGGACTTGTGGCTGATATCGGGCGAGTTGATCTTGATCGCCACCGGGAAGCCGACGGTTTCGGCCGCCACCAGCGCCGCCGATTCGGTCGAGGCCTCGATGGTCATGTTCACCGGGATATGGAACGCGCGCATCAGTGCCTTGGATTCGACGTCCGACAGCATGTCGCGGTCATCGGCGAGCACCGCATCGACGATCATCCGCGCCCCGTCGAGGTCGGGGTGGTGGGTCTCGGCCTGCGGCGAGGGGGTTTCCAGCGCCAGCCGCCGGTTGCGGTGGTGGGTGGCGAGATAGGAGAAGGCCGAGACCGCCGGTTCCGGCGTGGCGAAATCGGCGATGCCGTTGACCGACAGGTATTCGCGCGCCTTTCGCACCGAGGTTTCGCCCATGAAGCTCGCCAGCACCGGCTTGGTGCGCCGCTTCGGCAGGGCATCGACCACCGCCTTGGCGATGGCATCGGCGTCGGTCATCGCCTGCGGTGTGAGCAGCACCAGCATGCCGTCGACATTCGGGTCTTCGTACACCGCCTTCACCGCCTCGCCGTATTCCTCGGCGCCGGCGTCGCCCAGCACGTCGACCGGGTTGCCGTGGCTCCAGTACTTGGGCAGCGCCTTGTCGAGCCGTTCGATCGTCTTCGGCGAGAGGGTGGCAAGCTCCACCCGCGTGTCGCCGGCCCGGTCGGCGGCCAGCACGCCCGCACCGCCGCCGTTGGTGACGATGCCGAGCCGGTTGCCATTGGCGCGCTTGTTGGAGCCGAGGATCTCGGCCGCAGCGAACAGCTGTCCGAACGAGAGCGCGCGCACCGCACCGGTCCGCTCAAGCGCGGCATCGAACACATGGTCGGCGCCCATCAGCGCGCCGGTGTGGGTCGAGGCGGCTTTCGAGCTCGCCTCGTGGCGGCCCGATTTCAGCACGATCACCGGCTTGAGCCGGGTGGTCGCGCGCATCGCCGACAAAAACGAGGGCGCGTGCTTGATGCCTTCGACATAGAGCAGGATCGCGTCGGTGTGCGGATCGGTGGCGAGAAACTGCATGATGTCGCCGAAATCGATATTGGTCGCGTTGCCAAGCGACACCAGCGCCGAGAAGCCGAGGTGGTGCGGACCCGCCCAGTCGGAAATCGCCGAGTTGAGGGCGCCCGATTGGGATATCAGCGCGAGCCGCCCTTTCGGTGTGCCGGCGCGCAGGAAGGTGGCGTTCATCTTGTGCCAGGGACGCACGAGGCCGACGCAGTTCGGCCCCATGAAGCGCACGCCGGCCCGGTTCGCCTGGGCGATCAGCTCCTGTTCGTAACCCGCGCCGTCGCCGCCGCCTTCACCGAAGCCCGCCGACAGGATGATCGCGTTCTTGCATCCGACCTCGCCGCAATCGCGGATGATGCCCGGCACCGTGCGGGCCGGTGTCGCGATCAGCGCCAGATCGACATCTTCGCCGACGTCGAGAATGCTCGGGTAGCACTTCAGCCCGCCCACCTGTTTGTGCTTCGGATTGATCGGGTACATCTTGCCCTCGAACCCGTCGGCCTTGAGGTTGGCGAACATCCGGCCGCCAACGCTCGTCGCATTTTCGGACGCGCCGTAGATCGCGATCGACCGCGGGTTCATCATTTTCGCAAGAGGGTTGGCTTCCATCGGTGTCTGACTCCTTTTGCCCGAAGCGCAAAGCACGACGGGCACGGTTCGAATATCTCCCCGCGGGCATTAGGCCCGTTTGGGTTGCGGTTTCCTTGACGTGGGTCAACAAAGTGGCCGATCACATGCGTTTACCGGCCCGGGTGGCCCCGATGCCGCGGTTCTGACGTCGCGCCTCCGTGTTGCGCCTCCGTGTTGCGCCTCCGTGTCGCGCCTCTGTGTCGCGCTCCTGTGTCGCGCCCTGTCGCATTCGCTTTTGCCCGGCCCGGGCTGTGTTAGACTCGCGTCACCTTTCCAAGCGAGGGTGTCATGCCGGAACGGCTCGCAAGAGGACTTAGCACCGCCGAAGCGCAGAGGCGACTCGAAGAGGTCGGCCCCAATACGCTCGGCGAGGTCAAGGCGACGTCCTGGCCGGTCATCCTGCTGCGCCAGTTCACCGGGCTGCTGGTGGTGATCCTGATCGTCGCCGCCGCGATCGCCCTGGCCCTCGGCGAGGTGATCGACGCCATCGCCATCGGCCTGGTGGTGATCCTCAACGGGGTGCTCGGCTTTGTCCAGGAATGGCAGGCCGAGACCGCGATCGAGGCGCTGCGCTCGATGCTCGCCCAGCACGCCCGGGTGCTGCGCGACGGCCATGAACGACGGATCGACACCCGCGAGATCGTGCCGGGCGACGTGGTGATGCTGTCGGCGGGCGACAAGGTGCCGGCGGATCTCGACCTCACCGGGTCGGTGGAGCTGAGGGTCGAGGAAAGCGCCTTGACCGGCGAGAGCCTGCCGGTGTCGAAATCGGCCGATGACCCGGAGGCCCGGCTGTTCATGGGCACCGCCATCGTCGGCGGTCATGCCGAGGGCGAAGTGATCGCCACCGGACGGGCCACGGCCTTCGGCGAGATCGCCGATCTCACCACCTCGGTCGGCGAGAAGAAGACCCATCTGCAGGAGGTCCTGGCGGTTCTCGCCCGCCAGCTCGCCATCGCCGCGATCGGGCTGGCGGCGGTGATCTTCGGCGCCGGGCTCTACTCGGGGCGCGAGCTGCACGAGATGTTCCTCATCGCGCTGTCGCTGGCGGTGGCCATCGTGCCCGAGGGCCTGCCGGCGGTGGTGACCATCACGCTGGCGCTGGGTGCTGCGGCGATGGTGCGCAAGCAGGCGCTGGCGCGCAGGCTCCAGGCGGTCGAGACCCTGGGTGCGGCCAGCGTGATCTGCACCGACAAGACCGGCACCCTGACCGAGGACAAGATGACCGCGACCCGGGTGGCGATGCCGGGCGGGGCCTACACCGTCACCGGCGGCGGCTACGACCCGGCCGGTCATATCGAGAACGCCGACGGGGTGCCGGTGCGGGCCGAGACCGATGCCGACCTCGCGGCGCTGCTGGAAACCGTGCTGACCTGCAACCGGGCCCATCTCGAGCGCGACGGTGACGGTGACGACTGGCGGATGGTCGGCACGCCGACCGAGGGCGCGCTGGTCACGCTGGCCTACAAGGGCTGGTGTCCGCTGCCGGCGCGCGAGCCGGTCGCCGAGCTGCCGTTCTCGTCCGAACGCAAGCGCATGTGCGTGCTCACCGCGGGCGAGGGCGCACATGCGGGGGAATGGGTGCTGCACGTGAAAGGCGCGCCCGAACGGCTGCTGGAGCGCTGCAGCCGCTACCGGATGGGGGGCGAGGACCACCCGCTCCGGGCGCAGGACCGAAAGCGGTTCACCGCCGCCTGGGAGGCGCTGGCCGGCGACGGCGCCCGGGTGATCGCCGTCGCCCGGCGGACCCAGGCGCGCGCGACCTTGCCCGCCGACGAGCACGACCTGACCTGGCTCGGCGTGGTCGCGCTGATGGACCCGCCGCGCGACGAGGTGAAGCCCGCCATCGCCGCGGCGAAATCCGCGGGCATCCGGGTGATCATGATCACCGGCGACGGCGCGGCCACGGCCAGGGCCGTCGCCGCCATGGTCGGGCTCGAGGTCGACCGGGTGCTCAGCGGCGCGGATGTCGAGGAGATCAGCGACGCAGAGCTCGACGCGGCCCTCGACACGCGGGTGCTGTTCGCGCGCACCGCCCCCGCGCACAAGATGCGCCTGGTGCGCATGTTGCAGGCCAAGGGGCTGATCGTCGCGATGACCGGCGACGGGGTGAACGACGCGCCGGCGCTCAAGCAGAGCGACATCGGCATCGCCATGGGCATGCGCGGCACCGATGTCGCCCGCGACGCCTCCGACCTGGTGCTGCTCGACGACAATTTCGCCACCATCGTGCGCGCCATCGAGGAAGGCCGCCGCCAGTTCGAGAACGTGCGCAAGTTCGTGCGCTATTTGTTGTCGTCGAACGCCGGCGAAGTGGTCGCGCTGCTGGCCAATATCCTGATCGGCGGACCGCTGATCTTTCTCGCCACCCAGATCCTGTGGATGAATCTCATCACCGACGGGGTGACGGCGGTGGCGCTCGGGCTCGAAAAAGCGACCCCGGGGACGATGAAGCGCGGCCCCCGCGACAAGACCGAAAGCGTGATCGGCCGTGCCGGGCTGGGGATGATCCTGGCCTTCGGCGCCTATACCGGCACGGCGAGCCTGATGATCTTCTATCACTTCCTGTCCTTCGGCGACGAGACGGTCGCGCGCACCGCCGCCTTTACCGCGATGGTGCTGTTCGAGAAGGTCTCGGTCTTTGCCTTTCGCTCCTTCCACCACACCAATTTCCGGATCGGCTGGCTGTCGAACCCGCTGCTCATCACCGCGCTCTTTGCCATGATCGGGCTGCAACTCGCCGCGATCTACTGGCCGCCGATGCAGCTTCTGCTGAAGACCGCGCCGCTGGGCTGGGCGCATTGGCAGCTGATCGCGCTGGCGGCCCTGCCGCTGCTGGTGGTGCCGGAAATCCTCAAGGCGCTGAGGCCGGCGCCGCGCGAGGTGGCACTCTAGGGTTGCGAACCGGCTTCGCCGCTTCGCCGCCTGCGGCGGGCAGGGCGGGGGGCGCTGCCCCCCGCACCCCCCCCC